>OGMJ01000640.1_pt1 | contig 19537 bp, 20 predicted proteins | sample 1573181 | NCBI WGS metagenome assembly OGMJ01 (sample SAMEA2582004, study PRJEB24529) | metagenome | biome: Human gut stool | place: China | collected 2011
TTTGGTAAATAATATAAACTCTTATAATTTCTTATATTATATTTTGAACTTTATATAATCAGTATTCAAATTATATTTTTCTCTCAGTATATATTATAATTTATATATTTATATAGATAGAAGTAATTAAAACTAACGATAACTACAGGAGGAAGAAATATGACTTTAGCACAATTACCTGTGGGAAAAGAAGGAGTTATTGAGACGGTAGGCGGAGAGGGAAATCTGCGCTGTCGTTTTTTAGATATGGGCCTTATTCCAGGGACAAAAGTGAAAGTGCTTAAAATGGCACCGATGGGAGATCCCATACAGATTCATCTTCGCGGATATGATATTACGATTCGAAAAGAGGATGGAGAGAAGATAGTATTAAAGGAGGGATCTGTCCAGTGATTTTTGCTTTAATTGGTAACCAGAATTGTGGAAAGACGACGCTATTTAATCAGATGACAGGTTCGAATCAGCATGTTGGTAATTTCCCCGGTGTAACAGTAGATCAGAAGATGGGAAAGTTTACTACAGCTTCAGTGGATGGGACAGTGGTAGATCTTCCGGGAATTTATTCTCTCCGTCCCTATACGAATGAGGAAATTTTCTTTTGAGGGAGAAACCAGACGGGATTATTAATATAGGGGATGCAACAAATATTGAGAGAAATTTGTATTTGACACTGCAGCTTATTGAGATGAGGATTCCGATGGTACTTGCCTTAAATATGATGGATGAGGTCCGAAATAATGGTGGTTCTATTAATGTAAAAGAAATGAGCCGTCTTTTAGGGATTCCGATTATTCCGATCAGTGCGATTCGGAATGAAGGAGTGGGAGATTTAATACATACTGCTTACGAAGTTGCGGAAAATAAACAATATCCAAAAGTCTATGATTTTTGTACGCCAGGCCCGGTGCATCGCTGTATACATGGTTTGTATCATCAATTAGAAGACCATGCCAGCCGAAGCGGGATGAATGGACGGTTTGCAGCGGTGAAAGTAATTGAGGGTGATGAGGATATTATTGAACGTCTGAAACTCTCAGAAAATGAACTTGAAATGATGGAGCACAGTATTATTGAAATGGAAAGAGACCGTGGACTTGACCGTAATGCGGCAATGGCGGACATGCGCTATAGCTTTATTGAAAATATTTGTGAGCAATCAGTAGTGAAATGTCAGGTCAGCAAGGAATATGAGCGAAGTGTGCAGATAGATAGGGTGCTCACAAACCGCTATTTGGCATTACCAGTATTTGCAGGCATTATGGTATTTATTTTCTGGATGACATTTGGCCCGTTTGGTTCATTTTTAAGTGATGCATTAAGTGCAGGAATTGACTGGGTTTCAAGAGAAATAGAAATACTACTCACAAACTATGGAATTAATCCAGTGGTAAAAAGTCTTGTAATTGATGGAATATTTGCAGGTGTTGGCTCTGTGCTTTCATTCCTGCCGATTATTGTTACACTGTTTTTCTTCCTATCACTTATGGAGGACAGTGGTTATATTGCAAGAGTTGCATTTTTTATGGATAAGCTGTTAAGAAAGATTGGTCTGTCAGGAAGAAGCATCGTTCCTATGCTGATTGGATTTGGATGTACTGTTCCTGCAGTTATGGCAACAAGAACACTCCCAAGTGAGAGAGACAGGAAGATGACAATTCTTCTTACACCATTTATGAGCTGTTCAGCCAAGCTGCCAATATATTCATTCTTTGTCAGTGCATTTTTTCCGGGAAAGGGTGCACTTATAATGGGAGGCTTATATTTCTTTGGAATCATTATGGGAATTATTGTGGCATTGCTTTACAAAGGAACATTGTTTAAAGGCGAAGCTGTTCCTTTCGTTATGGAGCTTCCTAATTACAGACTTCCAGGCATGAAAAATGTTTTGCAGTTATTATGGGAAAAGGCCAGGGATTTCTTGCAGAGAGCATTTACAGTTATATTTGTTGCAACTGTAATTGTCTGGTTTTTACAAAGCTTCAATCTGTACCTTAATCTTGTTACAGATTCAAAGGACAGCATACTTGCGCTTATTGCGGGAATAATAGCTCCTGTATTTGCACCTTTGGGACTTGGTGACTGGAGAATATGTACATCCCTTCTGTGTGGCGTTATGGCAAAGGAAAGTGTCGTGTCAACAATGCAGATACTTTTCGGAACTGGCATACAGGCAGCACTTTCAACAGCCGGCGCAGCCGCAATGCTTGTATTCAGTCTTCTGTATACACCTTGTATCGCAGCAATTGCCTCGGTAAAGCGTGAGCTTGGTGGGAAATGGGCTGTTATAATGGTTGTATGGCAGTGCCTGATTGCGTGGGTGATGGCATTTGTTGTGCATGCTGTTGTGATGCTATTCTAGAAAGCATTTATTTCATGTGACATTACTGGTGAAAATGTGGTAAAATAATCTAAGATTATGCTAAAAGCAAGGAGCGGATGGTTATGAAATACATTTTTACTAATGGACATATCCTTGATGGAACTAAGGATATGAAAGTTTTGGATGGTCATTCTGTGCTTGTTGAAGATGACAAGATTACTGGTATTGTGAAGGGTAACACTGTACCAGACGGCTTTAAGGAGATTAATCTTGAGGGTAAATATCTTATGCCGGGGCTTATTAATATGCATGTTCATCTTGCAGGCAATGGAAAGCCACAGAAAAAGCAGAGAGATAATGAAAAGACTGTTAAGCTGCTTATGGGAACAGCACTTTCAAGGGCTGTGACATATAAGGTTGTAAAGGATTTTGCAAAGACAGAGCTTATGAGTGGTGTTACTACTATAAGAACTGTCGGAGGTCTGGCTGATTTTGATACAAGAGTAAGGGATGATATCAGAAATGGCAAGGCTGACGGACCAAGAATACTTGCAGCTAATGAAGGAATTTCTGTACCAGGTGGGCATATGGCTGGTTCAGTTGCGGTAGCTGCTAACAATATAGATGAAGCACTTGTTCAGGTTGATATTGCAAAGAGTCAGAATGTTGACCTTATCAAGCTTATGATTACAGGCGGGGTGCTTGATGCCAAGGCTAAGGGTGTGCCGGGTGAACTTAAGATGCAGCCAGAGATGGTTAAGGCTGTATGTGATAAGGCACATGCACTTGGATATAAGGTTGCAGCACATGTTGAATCGCCAGAGGGCGTAAGGGTTGCACTTGAAAATGGTGTTGATTCAATTGAGCATGGAGCAAAGCCTGATGATGAGATAATACATTTGTTTAAGGAAAATAATGCATTTTTATGCACAACATTATCACCGGCACTGCCATATGCGCTTTTTGACAGAAGCGTATCTAATGCGTCAGAGGTCGAGCAGTACAATGGTAATATTGTGTTTGAGGGAATCAAGGAATGTGCCAAAGCTGCAATTGTCAACGATATTCCGGTTGTACTTGGCAATGATGTGGGATGTCCATGGATTACACAGTATGATTTCTGGCGAGAACTGTATTATTTCCACAAATATGTTGGCGTAAGCAATGCATTTGCATTATACACAGCAACTCTTAACAGCGCTGTAATGGCTGGCATTGGGAATGTGACAGGTTCAGTTGAAGCCGGCAAATGTGCTGACCTGATTGTGACTAAGAATAACCCGCTTGATGACCTCAGGGCACTTCGTAATGTAGATTTAGTCATGGCGCGTGGCAGATTGTACAATAATCCGAAGTTCAAAACGAAAAATATTGTCACTAAAGAACTGGATAAATTTTGTGATTTATGTTAATTTTATTAAAGAATTTTACTTAAAGGAATAAGATTATGAAGATAGGATTTGATAACGACAAATATTTAAAAATGCAGTCTGAGCATATTAAGGAGAGAATTGCCAAGTTTGACAATAAGTTATATCTTGAGTTTGGCGGAAAGCTGTTCGATGATTATCATGCATCAAGAGTTCTCCCTGGATTTAAGCCGGATTCAAAGCTTCAGATGCTTTTACAGTTAAAGGACCAGGCAGAGGTTGTTATTGCAATAAGTGCAGAAGATATTGCAAGCAATAAGATTCGTGGTGATTATGGAATTACTTATGATCAGGAAGTATTAAGACTTATAGATGCATTTACAGAATACGGACTTTTTGTTGGAAGCGTATGCATTACCAAGTATTTCCAGCAGCCTGATGTTGATAATTTTATTAAGGTTCTGGATGCACATGGAATCAAGAATTTCAAGCATTATAAGATAGCAGGCTATCCTAATGATGTTGCTAAGATTGTAAGTGATGAAGGCTACGGAAAGAATGAATTTATCGAGACAAGCAGACCACTTGTAGTTGTTACTGCACCGGGTCCGGGAAGTGGAAAGATGGCTACATGCCTTTCTCAGCTTTACCATGAATATAAGCATGGAGTTAAGGCTGGATATGCCAAGTTTGAGACATTCCCAATCTGGAATATTCCACTTAAGCACCCTGTTAATCTTGCTTATGAGGCAGCGACAGCAGACCTTAATGATGTTAATATGATTGATCCTTTCCATTTGGAAGCATATGGTAAAACAACTGTTAATTATAACAGAGATATCGAGATATTCCCTGTACTTAATGCTATGTTCGAGCTTATTGCCGGTGAGAGTCCATATAAGTCACCAACAGATATGGGCGTTAATATGGCGGGTAACTGTATTGTTGATGATGAGGCATGCCGTTATGCTTCTGATATGGAGATTATCAGAAGATATTACAAATGTTTATGCGACCAGAAGAGAACTGGTGTAAACAGTCAGGAAATATATAAGATTGAGCTTCTCATGAATCAGGCAGGAATCACACCATCTTCAAGACCTGTTGTTAATGCTGCACTTGAAAAGTCAGCAAAAAGCGGTGACAAACCGGCGGTTGCAATTGAGTTGGAAGATGGAACTATTGTTACTGGAAAAACAGGTGATTTGTTAGGTGCTGCGTCATCAGCATTGCTTAATGCATTAAAGCAGCTTGCTGGAATAGATGATTCAGTTGACCTGTTATCACCTGAGTCAATTAGTCCAATCCAGACTTTAAAGACTAATTACCTTGGCAGCAGGAATCCAAGACTTCATACAGATGAGATACTTATTGCACTTTCATCTTCAGTTGTAGCCAATCCTTTAGCTGATAAGGCTTTAAAGCAGATTCCTAAGCTTTATGGCTGTGATGTTCACTCAACAGTAATCCTTTCATCTGTTGATAAAGATACATTTAAGAGACTTGGAATGAACCTTACATGTGAGCCTGCATATGAGGAAGAGAAGAGATTTCATAAGAATTAAGTAATGTATTATAATTTTAGCGTTATTCAGATAAACGACCTACTAACGAATTTTATATGAGCGCGTTAGTAGGTCTTTGTATTTGTTAGAGAAGCATGATAGGAAGCCGAAGCCTGCCAGATTGGACGTTGAGGCGGTGGAAAGGCATGTAGAAGTCCAAAAGTCTTAGCTAGACATGAATGATTGGACTTTGAAGTTATGCAAAGTCAGTAATAAAGCAATCTGAAGTCCAAAATCCCGAGCCAGTGCGATAGAAAGCAAATTATTCACAAGTTATTTTTGTTTGTATCATCTATATATTGAAACTTGACAAAACGGGGGGAGGTATATTCTTAATCAGCAGAGCAGTTTAAATATCTGCTTAAATTAATAAGAGGGGATAAAGGATAATGAGAAAACAAGTTTTATTAGGTATGATGGTGTTTGCAATGGGAGCAAGTCTTATTGGATGTGGGAAAAGTGATAATAAAGCAGAAACTAACACACCAACTGTAGTAAGCGAAAGTAATGTTGTTGATAAATCCACAGAGGCAAAGACAGAAGCTAAGGCAGATACATCTGATTGGATTACATATAGTTTAGATCCGAATGGAAGTGTAAAGTATCCTAAAGATTATACATATGGAACAGATACAGGAAGATATTTACAAAAGAAAGGTAGCAATTACTACATAATTATGGATGGTGGATATGAAACCCAGAAGTTAAGTGATAGTTCATATGATGCAACATTTGATGACTTGATGGGGAGAATAGGTTCGTCACATTGGGTTAAATTTGCATTACCAAATTTGTTAAAGGATGTAAAAGTTGAATGCGTAAAGAAAGAGTCATGCAAAATAAATGGACATGATGCATATAGATACACAGCTAAAACAACAGGAGCAGCTAATAACAAAGAGTGTTATATATACGGATATCTTTCTAGCACACCAAGATCATCATTTACGATATATGGAATAATAACAGATGATTCTCAGTCAGACGCATTAAAGAAAGAAATCCAGACAGAAGTTGATGCAATTATGAATACATTTGAAACAAAATAAAAAGGAGATTATGCTATGGGGAAAAAGTCAGATTAGAAAAATAATCCGTTGACACACATAATTATATTTGATATTATTTATCAAGTAACTTAATATTCCATGAGGGAGTAGTTAGCGCGTAAGTGTGATTTGTCAACATTCTGATTATAATAGAGAGTATAATCTGGCAAACCTTAAATAATGAGACTCATGTATATCAATTATTTTCAGTGTGCAATATCACTGAATCTGGTTGATATACATGAGTTTTTTTTATACCCCTCGGAAAAAGAAAAAGCAGAAAAATAAGGAGATTTATATGGGTAATTTTATTAATAACGCGCCATTTGCGCTTGTAATTGTGTTCCTGATTATTGGATTTGTGCTGCTTATTAAAGGTGCAGACTTTTTCGTGGAAGGAAGCTCAAGTGTAGCAAAAAGACTGCATGTTCCGTCTATTATTATTGGACTTACAATTGTTGCAATGGGAACTTCACTTCCAGAAACAGCGGTCAGTGTATCTGCATCAATTACAGGCAACAATGAGCTTGCAGTAAGTAATGTAGTCGGTTCTAATATATTTAATCTGATGGTTGTTATTGGTGTATGTGCAATGATTGCAACAGTAAATGTTGCAAAAGAAACAATAAAAAGAGATATCCCATTTTCACTTATCTGTGCTGGACTTTTATTGCTTTTAGGAATCCTCGGATTTGGTGATAAGTCAGGTATGACACTTGGACATTTTGATGGTGTAATATTTATTGGTGCATTTGCAGGATACATTTTATATATGATTAAGATTGCACTAAAGGCAAGCAAAGAAGGTAAAAAAGTTGAGATTGAAGGCGGTTCTGATGAAGATATTAAGCTTATACCCGTGCCACTCAGCATTCTTTTCATAATAGGTGGTGCAATTGCGATTGCGATTGGCGGAGATATGACAGTAGACGCTGCCTCAAGGATAGCTAGTGACCTTGGAATGAGCCAGACACTTATAGGACTTACAATTGTTTCAATAGGAACATCTCTTCCGGAACTTGTAACATCAATTGTTGCGGCTAGAAAGAATGAAGTTGATATGGCACTTGGTAATGCAATTGGTTCAAATGTATTTAACATACTTATGGTACTTGGTATTGCATCAGCAATCAGCCCAATCAGCATAATTACTGAGAATATTATTGATTTGTGTGTGCTTATTGTATTTACAATATGTGTATGGATATTTGCTGGAACAAGGAAGAAAATCGGAAGAATCGAAGGTTTTTCAATGGTTGCACTTTATGTGATATATGCAGTTTATATCATAATAAGATAAATGAGGTAATATACCAATGTTGTTGTTTTTAAAAGTGTTTTTTACTGAATTCATAGCTGAGATGGGCGATAAAACCCAGCTCATGCTTATTGCGCTTACTTCTAAATATAAGTTAAGAGATATTATATTAGGAACTGCTGCAGCAATTCTTGTACTTAACGGACTAGCTGTTTTAGCAGGTGGGCTTGTCAGTGAATTCATTCCTGACTGGCTTATAAAGACTATTGCAGCACTTGCGTTTCTTTATTTTGCTGCATCAACCATTGCCGGGGATGATGATGACGAAGAAGAAGGCAGCGGCAAATCAAAGATTAAGTTTGCACCACTTGCAGTTTTCTGTACATTTTTCATTGCAGAGCTTGGTGATAAGACACAGCTTACAGCTATAACATTTGGTGCTAATGAAGGTATGAGTGCAGCTCTTGTTGTATGGATTGGATGTTCGCTCGGACTTTTTGCGGCTGACATTCTTGGTATGTTAGTAGGATATCTGTTAAAGAGCAAGACTCCGGACGGACTGCCTAATACACTTGCATTCGCAATATTCTCGATATTCGGTGTATTTACACTTTATCAGGGACTTAAACTTATAAGGGCATCTGTCTGTCCGATTCCGGTATGGCCAATACTAATAGCTGCAACTGTTGTTTTTGTTGTTATATGTGTCTGTCTTTTTATAAGAAGAGAGAAGAAAGAAATTAATTAAAATGAAAGTAATCGTATCATTTTTTATGTGATGCGATTATTTTTTTTGTAAATGTGGCGATATAATAATTAGAAAAGTCAAGGAAGACTTTATCCAATAAATTTTCGTTCAAGGAGGAATGAATTATGAGTAGTGTATATTCAGGGAATTTTTCCCAGATAGCCGGTTCGTATGCAGATACAGCGGCTGTTTATTCTAAGTCAGAGACAACTAAGACCGATGAGACAAGCGGAAAGAAGAAAGTCAGTGGTCAGACTATCGGTAATCCCCAGTTAAGCGAGAAAGCAAGCAAATATTATGAACAATTAAAGAAAAAGTACTCTAATATGAATTTTATTCTTGTAAGTGAGGATCAGAAAGAGAATGCCAAGGCTAATGCGGCAGGTTATGCTAATTCCAATAATATGGTTGTCCTTATTGATGAGGATAAGATTGAAAGAATGGCTTCTGATGAGAATTACAGAAAACAGTATGAAGGAATTATTGCAAATGCTGCAAGTGGAATCTCACAGCTTGCAAGCAGTCTTTCAGCAACAGGAACTAGTGTAAAGGGCTTTGGAATGCAGGTTAATGATAATGGTACAGCATCATATTTTGCTGTGCTTGAAAAGTCAAGTGCTGCACAGAAGGAGCGCATTGAGAAAAAGGCTGCAGAAAAGAAAGAAGCTAAGAAGACAGCCGAGAAGAAGGCAGAAAAGAAAAAGAATGAGGAGCGGCTGGAAAAGAAACGCAAAGAAACCGGAGATGTCGATGATACTGACGATACGGAGACTGTAACAGTGACAGCTTCATCAATAGAAGAACTTCTTGAAAAGATAAAAAATCAGGAGCAGCTTTTCTTAAGTGATACAGTAAGAACTCCACAGGAGAAGAATGTGGGGCAGAATGTTGATTTTTCTGTATAATGTCAGGGGGTGTGCCTAGTGATATTATCAGGAACAATAGCAAGTACCGTACAATTGCAGATGCTTAATAACAAGTGGATGCAGAAAAAGGAATCTGGCAACGTTTTATCTAAGCAGGAGTTAAATGAACGTTCTACATGGACATCCGAGCAGTTTATGATTGCAGATTTTCAGGACCAGTTAGAACACAATCGGGAAGCAGAGAAGCGCCAGAAAATAGATAATAAGATTATGTCAGGGGTGAGTCTTTCGCCGGAGGAAATATCTTATCTTGAAAAGAATGATCCTGTTGCTTTAAAGAAATATCGTGAAACTAAAGAAGAAAAAGAAAGCTATAAGGAAAAACTGAGACAATGCAAGACTAAGGAAGAGGTTGACCGTGTAAAGCTGCAGAAGCTTGGAGAACTGGAGAGTTCATTAAGTAGTATCGTCAATGACCCGGCAATACCTAAAAGTGCCAAGTTAGCGAAAGCACAGGAAATACTTGCAAAGACTAACAACATTGAGGCTGCACATCTTGAGTTTGTCAAATCCGCAGATTATCAGAGTATGCCAACTGATGAAGAAAAGAAAGAACAGGATGCAGCAGATAATGATATATCAGATGAGATAACAGACAGTGAGAAAGCTGATGATACTGAACTTACTGACGCTTCTGATAATATACCAGATAAAGCAGATACTGTAGATACAAAAGTATCAGATAAAACATCTGAAAAAGATAATCACAAGAAAGAATACAGTACAGAAATTAAGAAAGTTAGCCGAAAGCTTAAGAAAGGTTTTGAGGCGGCTGACATGCATGTTGATACAATTGTATAATTGTATAATGTAGTAATAACTTCGTTAAACTGCAATTTAGCGAAGTGACTAAAATGTGTACTTTACTACTGTAACGAGCAATTTTTAAGTGAAAGAAGATGATTTCAAGGATTTTCCAGACGAAATTAAAGACCTATTTAGGCACTTATTTGAGTAACTGCAAAACGCCGATAAATCTTGATTTATCGGCGTTATTTTATCTATTATTATCTATTATCGACCTTTTCTGGATACATATCATGGTTTGCCATTCTGTTGAATGCTATCTCCTCCCATTTTGTTCCAGGTTTTCCATAATTACAGTAAGGATCTATTGATATTCCACCTCTAGGAGTAAATTTTCCCCATACCTCTATGTATTTTGGATCCATAAGTTTTATCAAATCTTTCATGATAATATTCATACAGTCTTCATGAAAATCACCATGATTTCTGAAACTGAATAAATATAATTTTAATGATTTACTTTCCACCATTTTAATGTTTGGTACATATGATATTGTAACAGTTGCAAAATCTGGCTGCCCTGTTATAGGACACAAACTTGTAAATTCTGGGCAATTAAATTTTACAAAATAATCATTACCCTGATGTTTATTCTCAAAAGTCTCTAACATCTCCGGTGCATAATCACTTGGATATTGTGTTTTCTGATTTCCCAATAATGTTATATCTGCTGTTTCTTCTTTACTTCTTCCAGTCATAATTTTCTCCTTTTTATTCCATAGCTGGATCATTAATTCCGTTTAACTCAAATGCTCTGGCTCTATCTATACATGTTCCACACTTTCCACAAGGTTTTTCGTTGCCTTCATAGCAACTCCATGTGTACTTATAAGGTACATTTAGCTCAAGCCCCTTTTTTACAACCTGATCCTTTGTTGCATTGATAAATGGTGCTACAACCTTAATCTGCTTTCCACTTCCAAGATATATAGCCTCATTTATTGCATTATTAAAATCACTGCTGCAGTCAGGATATGCACTTCCAGCCGCATCATCCGCATGTGCCCCATAATATATCTCACTGCAGCCTTTTGAAATTGCTATACTGGCAGCACTTGATAAAAATAACCCATTTCTAAATGGAACATATGTTGAAACAGGAGAACCATTTGTGCTCTTAATCTGCTCATCATATGATTCTTTAGGTATTTCCTTATCAGAATGTGATAATAATGAACAATCACTATATTGAAATATTTTTGCAAGGTCAAGATAAATATGTTCTACATTATAGTATTTTACTATTTTATCTGACGCTTCTATCTCTTTTGTATGTTTCTGCCCATATGATATTGATAACGCAATAACATTTTCTGGACCATATTTTTCTACTGCCATACCAAGGCATGTTGTACTATCTATTCCACCACTGAACAAAACCATTGCTTTCATTGTTAAATCTCCCTCTTAATGTTTGTGTATATGTTTTTGTGTTAGCTTTTTTAATTCCTCTTGCGGTCATGCAGCTATGACATCCTTCAATAAATACTGCTATATCTTTGGCACCAGTAATCATCTGCATAATATCAGCAATATCACTTCCTATTCTTTCTTGAAGCTGCAGTCTTTTAGATACCATATCTGCTATTCTTGCTATCTTACTAAGACCTATTACTCTTCCATTTGGAATATAAGCAACTGTTACCTTCATATCATACATAAGAGCAAGATGATGCTCACAATAACTGAAAATATCTATATCTTTTACCACTACCATATTGGAAGTTCCACTCTGACATTTACATTCTATTTGTTCAGACTCTTCTTCATCCATATCCAGTGCAAATGTTTTGTTAAACATATCCGCAATTTCTTCATTTGTATAATTCATTCCATCAAAAACTTCTTCATACATTTTTGCAACTCTTTTAGGTGTATCTTTTAAGCCCTCCCGTTCAGGGTTATCACCCAGAGCCTTAAGAATACCAGCTATATGATATTCAATTGCCTTAGTGTCTATTTTCTTATGTTTTTCCATGTCAGACTCCTTTTTTGTCTGGTGACCATATAATTTTATGTAACTGAATCTGCATATTAACATCATTCATTACATTCTCTTTCATAAAATTAACAATTTCCTCAGGTTCTATCATTCCAAATACCGGACTTATATAAAGGTTACATTTTCCATACAGATTATATTTTTCTATAATTTGTTTTGCCTTTATAAGATCCTCTCGACAACCTGCTACAAATTTGACAGTATCATTGCTATTTAAAATATCAAAATTATCCAGATTCATGGCCGCTTCCATACCACTGCATGAAAGCTTATAATCCATTGTAAAAGTTACATTCTCTTTGTGAAGCTTACGGATTTTATCAAGATAGACACTGCCGTTAGTCTCTATTTCAATGTTCAGATTGTTTTCTGCAAGAACTGTTATAACATTTTCAATATCTTCTCTTAGCAGTGGTTCACCACCAGTAAGAGTGACATTTTTTACACCTGTCGATAAAACATAATCAAGAATTTCTTTTTCTGTCATTGGTTGAGAATGTGTCTCCTGCTCATTAGCCCATTTGGTATCGCAGTATTTACAGTTAAGATTACAGCCCTTAAAGCGTATAAAAACCGCTAGCTGCCCGGCTTTAGTTCCTTCACCATTAATACTTACAAATTTTTCAACTACTTCATATTTACTCATATATAAATCCTTTCAGATTAAAAATCATTCCATATAAGTTGCACTATTAGCAGGAGTTTCATATACAGTTACAGCTCTCATGTTGTATCCAAGTATTTTTATTTTTTCATAAAAATACTTGGCCATATTCTCCGCTGTCGGTCGGAAATCAAGTTCAATAATTTTGAAATTCTCGCTTTTTAAAGCTTCAAATGTAGTTTCCTTCAATGAATTTCTTTCTATAATTAATGCATGATCCATTGAATCTGCTATGTTTCTTAAATGTCTTTTTAGTTCTCGAAAATCAACATACAGACCCTTATGCTGAACATCTTCCTTTAGTTCCTCAGTTTGAACTTCAAGAACAATCTTCCATCTATGTCCATGAAGATTGCTGCATTTTCCATTGTATCCTGCAAGAAAATGTGCCGAATCAAAACTAGCCTCTGTTTTTAAAATATACATAAATCTTTTCTCCATTTGCTTATATTGCATTAAAAAAACACGGATACATCTGTACCCGTGCCTTAATAGATTATTTCCCTAAAAATTTCCAATTATGAATTATAAAAATAATAGTCCTGGTTTTATTTAGAGACAGGATGGTACAAACGAACTGTCTTATTAATTTACTGTGCAATGATATCAAATCATTCACAGCTTGTCAATTAAATACTCATGGTTATCTTCCCTAGGAAATTTTACACTTAAGTTTTCTCAAATTGCCTAATGAATTACTGATTTTTAAAATCGTTGTATTCCTTTTTTATCCATTTCATTATTACATCAACAAGATAATCCTGCTGAATCTGCGTTAGCTCTACACCAGGCTTCATCTTATGCCACTTTCTTATGCATTCCCTGCAGCAGGTAGCTGTTGCATGCTGTGCAATAAATACAGAATGCCCTTTCATCGGAGTCTGTTTCCCATCATTGGGTATTACCGCTGGGGCTTCCCTTTTCATTAGCCTTGATGATAATACCTTGCTCATCAATAAGTAGTCTGATGCTAAATACTCTAATTAATACCTACACTATACCACATAACCACAATTCTATGATATAATATTCTAAGAAATTTCCCGTAGGAGGATAATGTATGGAATACGATGTAATTATTATTGGAGCTGGACCAGGCGGAATCTTTTCTGCGTACGAGCTTATGAAGAAGTCACCCGAAACCAGAGTGGCTGTGTTCGAAGAAGGCAACACATTAGAGAAGAGAAAATGTCCTATAGATGGTAAGAAAGTTAAATCATGTATCAAATGTCCAACATGTGCGATTATGAACGGATTTGGTGGTGCTGGTGCATTTTCAGATGGTAAATATAATATAACTAATGATTTCGGTGGAACTCTTTATGAGTATATCGGCAGGGATCAGGCAATCGACCTGATGAAGTATGTTGACACAATTAATACATCACATGGTGGTGAAGAGACTCACATGTATTCGACAGCAGGCACTAAGTTCAAGACTTTATGCATGCAGAACAAGTTAAAGCTTCTTGATGCGTCAGTAAGACATCTTGGAACAGACATTAACTATATTGTTCTTGAGAACATGTATAATGAGATGAAGGACCATATAGACTTCTATTTTAATACTCCTGTAAGCAATATTGAAGTGATTGATGGCGGCTACAGAGTATTCTATAAGGATGAGTACATGGACTGTGACAAATGTATTGTTTCCGTTGGCCGAAGCGGAAGCAAATGGATTGAAAATGTCTGTCAGAAGCTTGAGATTCCAACAAAGTCTAACCGTGTGGATATCGGTGTGCGGGTTGAGCTTCCTGCAGTTATATTTGCACATCTTACAGATGAACTGTACGAAAGCAAGATTGTATATCGAACAGAGAAATTTGAGGACCTTGTAAGAACTTTCTGTATGAATCCTAATGGAATCGTAGTTAATGAGAACACCAACGGAATTGTAACAGTTAACGGACACAGCTATGAAGGCGCTGAGAAGCAGACAGAGAACACCAACTTTGCGCTTCTTGTTGCAAAGCATTTTTCAGAGCCGTTCAAGGACAGCAACGGATACGGTGAAAGTATTGCAAGACTTTCCAACATGCTTGGTGGAGGTGTTATTGTCCAGAGATTCGGAGACCTTATGAGAGGAAGAAGAAGTACAGAGAAGCGAATTGAGGAGGGACTTGTAAAGCCTACTCTTGCTGCTACTCCTGGTGATTTAAGTCTTGTACTTCCTAAGAGAATTCTTGATGGAATTATAGAGATGATTTACGCACTTGATAAGATTGCACCGGGAACTGCCAATGATGATACACTTCTGTATGGTGTTGAGGTTAAGTTTTATAACATGGAAGTTGAGATTGACAACAACCTTGAGACAAGATATAAGGGCTTATACATAATTGGTGACGGAAGCGGCGTTACACATTCATTATCACACGCTTCTGCCAGTGGCGTATATGTTGCAAGAAAGATTATCGAAGAAATGTAGTCACATAATATTAATTAATAAGGGAGATTGTCATAAGACAGTCTCCCTTTAATATTTAATCAAGCTTTATTATTTTGGCACCTAACAAATCAGCATCATCAGTTCCATGAGTTGCAATAAGCAAAGTACGATTATTACGCATTTTTAAGATATAGTCTATTACATTTAACTTAGTATCCTTATCTAAACCTGTGAATGGTTCATCAAGTATTATAAGTTTCCCGGGATATGATAATGCTCTTGCAAGTGCAACTCTTCTTTTCATTCCACCGGATAATGAACTTACAGGAATATCAAGACTATCATCTGGAAGAATTGATAACAGATTATTACGGATTTCATCCCTATTGTTTTTTCCATGAAGCACTATTCTGACATTGTCTATTGCAGAAAGGTAAGGAATAAGCCTGTCCTCCTGAAACATACAAGATATGCTTTTAGTATCTATACCGGATACACTGCCGGAATCAGCATGTTCGAGTCCCATTAGAATTCTTAAAAGCGTTGTTTTTCCAATGCCGGAAGTTCCCATAAGACAATATATAGAATTATCTTTAAGGGATATATTAACATTTTTAAGAACTTCATTGTCATCAAAGGTTTTGCATAAATCAGTGATTATAATACTCACAATAATTCTCCTGACATTTTAAATTCATTGGATAGAAAGCAGGCTTGTAACACAGTAAAGTGTCTGTCCGTTATATACAACCCTTGACCAGCCAACCTCTGTATTATAGCCGGTTCTGGTGAAAAGCTCACCTTTTTTAGCAGTTGCAACAACAACAGAATCTGCATCAGTCACACTAGGCTTATTCCTAAGATTAACCTCTTCCTTAGGTGTTACGGTGTCGTTACAGTCCGTGAATTTCGTGTTAAATCCGGTTGTAGGACTTTCTGTTGCTTTAGGTGTAAGGTCTGTTGTTAAGTAACTTGTAACAGCGTATACAGTCTGTCCATTGTATACAAGTCTTGACCAGCCACTGCTGCTTGTTCCAGTCCGTGTAATTGTTTCACCATTGATAAGTGTTGCAATTACAGTTGCGTCTGTATCCTGACTAGGCTTGTCACGAAGCCTTACTTCATCTTTGGCAGTAACGGTATCATTAACAGATGTGAATACCATGCCTGATTCTACATCTGGAGTTGCAGAAGCCGCAGTTTCACCGCTTAAAGAACCATTACTTTCTGAATAACCAAAATATGCAACATTAATATCAACATTTGTACCAATTCCTGCTACCCTGCCCTGATTAGTATACTGCCACATACTGCATGTTCCTGCATATGATGTGGATGGAGTCTCTGGATAAGGCGTTGACGGATATTGTGCAACCCATATCTTAAATGATTTTTCAATAATGGCAGTGTTCCACTGACTGTTATTGGTAAGTTCAGAGGAAGCAGCATAAAACATAGGGGTATAGCCTTTATCATATATTTCCTGTAAAAATGCAACAGCTACGGTAGTTCTTTCAGCCTTAGTCATGCTCTTCTGCCTGCTTTCAGATGTGTAGAAGCCTTCACAGTCAAATGCTACAGGATAAGTTATACTGTAGTCTGCTATGAAATCAGCAACCCAGTCTGCTTCTTCAATAGCTTCGGATTCATTAACTGCTGATGAGAAGAAGTATACACCAACTTTAATTCCGTTGGCTGCAGCCTGCTGCATGTTGTATTTTGCATTGGTGTCAGCATAGATAACCCCTGTCTTCTGCGCTCTGTAGCCGACTCTTATCATTGCAAAATCAACACCTGATGAAGCAGCCTGTGCCCAGTCTATAGTTCCCTGAAATTTGGAAACATCTACACCGATAGTTACATCTGATGTTTCATTAGTGCTGTTGGAAAGAATTACAGAAGCACCATTACCTGTATCCTGATTCATCGCTCCATTATTGTCGGAATACTGAGGATCCTGTTCTTTCTCATCTTTATCGCTTAAAGTATTATTGCCGTCGGTATCTGTTTCACTGACAGACGAAGTTTCTTCGGTTGAAGATGCATTTGCAGGTACTTTTTTCCCTCTATGACCGAAAGAAACAATAAGTACAATTATTAATGCAATTACTGCTGCTGCAACAATTATGATTGCAGGCAGTAATTTCTTCCAGTTAATATGAATAGAATCATCAAGATATCCAAAATCATCGTCATCAGAATTAAACAGCTTAGACATGTACATCGCCTCCTAATTTAAATAATCGCTGCACAGATAATTAAGAATCAGAGCTGCACCATTACTATCCATTGCAGTACCATTTAGTCCCATGTAGTTAATTGTCCAGTAACTAATGGATTCATCATATGTGAATTGAATCTTCAATGAAGAATTCGTGTTATTATATACTACTTTACCGTTGAATTCTACAACCTTTTTATTATCAGTAGAACTGAAAATAGTCCATTCGGGGTCTGTACATTTGTTATCCAGACATTGACCAAAGGTTATAGATTCATCCTGAAATATCTGCTGTTCTTTTACTGTATCGATTCTTGAATCCTGCATTGCGCTGGCTTTAGTACCAATGCCTGCGCGTGTCACACCGATAAAACATATTATTAATGTGAGTATGACAGCAAGAAGTGTTGAAACTGTTCCTGAAAATGCACCATCTAAACTGTCATGGTACAGAATGAATACAAGAATACCACCTGCTATCCCACCACCGAGATGACCGAGGATATCTACATTTGCACCATTAGATATAAGAGCATATACAACAATTAACGCAATAGATACGATTACAGTTGTCTTATTGGAATCAGTTTTTGAACTGAAATTAGTAAAAAGTGTTGCACACATTACACCGAATATTGCACCTGATGCACCTGCAGCAAAGCGGATTACATCGGGATTGATAAGGTGTGATACATATACAGATACAAGGCCTGATGCAAGTCCTGAACCGAAATATATAATTGCAGTACGAAGAGAACCGACACGGGGTTCAAGTCTAGAACCGAACAGATACAGAGCAACCATATTATTAATAAAATGTGGCAAATTAGCATGCAGGAACATATAAGTCAGAAGCCTTATATATTCTTTATTATTATGAATATACTGGTAATTAAGTCCACCTGTTTCAAAATGATCACTGCCTGCTATTATGCACATAATGCCTGCAAGCAGATTGGCAAGGATTATAATAAGCACAACAGGCATGTTTCTAAGACTGACTTCTGAATATCGTTTCTTTTGACTGTGTTGATAAAAATCTTCAGGATTAATTCTGTCAGATTTAATCTCGTATACTTCATCATCAAGATGAAGGTCATCAAATCCATTGGGCTTAAACTCGCTTTGATAGCTGTTATGATAGTTGTTATTGTAATCTGGTTCCATAGAATATTTCTCCCCTCATGTTAATTTTCCACTCTACAAAAAAAGAATTCAGCATTACACTAAATTCTTTTTCATTATAACATATTGGGTCAATATGTGTTATTTAATATGAAGCTGTGCTTTAATAATAATTCTTTGAGAACCATCCATTTTGGCTTTAATACTTCCGTTATGCTCGGAAACAATAGCCTTTGCAATTGAAAGACCAAGACCATATCCGGTTATCTTAGCGGATGTTGAATCAGCCCTGTAGAATCTGTCAAACATTCTGTCAGTAAGATTCTTATCAATATTATCAACATCATTGCTTACGATTAAAACAATATAGCTTCCTGAAGAATATAATTTAAAGTCTATGTTACCTTTACCTGATGAATATTTAAATGCGTTATCAAGAAGAATTGTAAATAGCTGCCGTACTGATGATGCGTCACCGCAGCATGTAAGGTCAGGTGTAATATCGTAGGTAAAATGTTTACCTGAATCAAGTGCAAGTGCATTATAAGAGCGCACAGCTTCTTCTGCAAGGTCAGAAACAGGAAAAACCACACGTTTTATATGACCGTTGCGCTCATCCATTCTTGCAAGTGATACAAGACTGTTAGTCATAGCTGTAAGATTTTCTGCCTGTTTCTTTATATCTTCAATCCATTCATTATCAGGATTATCCATCTGTAATATATCAGCATCAGCTCTTATTACTGTAATCGGAGTCTTAAGCTCATGACTTGCAGAGGTTATGAATTCTTTCTGCTTGCGGTGTGCTTTTGCAATAGGCATGACGATAAGCTTTGAAGTAAATATAAGAATCAGGAGCATAACTGCAATACCTACACATGATGATTCTATAAGAGAAACAGCTGTTTTCTTAACATCATCTATCATATTACTTCGAAGCACGAATACAGCAATTGTACGTTTCTCTTTTTCATATATGCAATATCTGTAACCATTGTAAAATCCATCAAGTTCGCCAGTTTCATATGCTTCATGATATATTTTCATAGCCTCATATTCAGAAATATCAGATATGTTATCGATATTAATG
>OGMJ01000649.1_pt1 | contig 19408 bp, 8 predicted proteins | sample 1573181 | NCBI WGS metagenome assembly OGMJ01 (sample SAMEA2582004, study PRJEB24529) | metagenome | biome: Human gut stool | place: China | collected 2011
GTTTGTACTGGTATTGCATTTACTTGCAAATCAATACCATATCCGGATGTTTTACCCACATTGGCATACGTAGAAACATAACCCGTTAATGAAGGGATTGACATTTCTAATAATAAGTCATTGGTTTTTGTTTTGTATGCATCAATACTACCGGTAAGTCGGTTATTAAAGAAACCATAGTCAATACCGACATTGTATTGTGTAGTTCGTTCCCAGCCTAAGGTTGGATTAGCCATTTTAGCAGGCTCTTTTTGTGAAGGATCGGAAGGTACATAACCTAAAGATGAATCACTTTGTCCCCAGTTATAGTATAAACCGGTGATGGCACCTTTGGTTGCGTATGCTTTGATAGCTGCATTGCCTGTGACACCCATACCTACACGAAGTTTCAACTGATTCAACCAACTGATGTCTTTCATGAAATCTTCCTGATCCATTCTCCATGCAATAGCTGCAGAGGGGAAACTTGCCCATTTGTGCCCTTCGGCTAATTGAGAGGCACCATCCCAACGCATAGATGCCGTTAACAAGTATTTATCTTTGTAACCATAGTTCAGTCGAACCATATAAGATGCCATCTGAGTTTCGGTTAGTCCAGTACCAAAGGAATTCAATGTACCGGCAGATCCCATATTATACCAAAGCTCATCCGACGAGGCTACATTGGTGGCTCTCATATCTCCCATCTCGTAATGATAGGCAGAAGCGGATTGCATCAATGTCATTCCTAGATTATGCTGACCTAGAGTTTTATTGTAATAGATCAGGTTATCCAATGTCCATGCACGCTTTTGTTCGTTCTTATATTGTGCACCGTTGTTACCATCTCCATTGATGCCATCAGCAGCGTTAGCAACTCCTAGGGTGTAAAATTGAAATTCGGGACCAAACTGAAGACGATAGGATAAACCTTCCAGTGGTTTCCAAATTTTTCCGAAATCAATCTGTGAGTACATGCTGGCAGAAGCACGGAAAGTACGGCGTTGATTGGTATTATAGTCTAATTCCCGGATGGGGTTGATGATATTTACGTCACCGCTTGGATAACGGACATATTCCCCGTTTTCATCGTAAGGCACAGTCCATGGGATCATGCTTCTTAATGCACTATAGAAGTCACCGGAACCAGTTACGGATTTAGAGAAACTATATCCATAGTCTTGAGTAGAATATGATGCGTTAATTGAAGAACCCATTTTGAACCAATCAACAGGAGTTACGTCAAATGATGTCTTTAATGTATAACGTTCATAGGCTTGTCCTGGTTGTGTTCCTTTTTGATCTAGATAGCCGAATGAAGCATAACCTTGGAATTTGTCCGAACCTCCGGAGGCACTTAAGGTATGTTCGTGGGTGATACCCGTCTGTTTGCCGTGAGATGCCCAGTCGTAGGAGCCGACCTTTGAGGGATCATAATTGCCGTTTGACCATGCTTGCTCGATATTCTTCCACGAAGCGCTTACACTTCCGAATGCTGCTTTATCTGCTTCAAAAGTTGGAGTGGCCGAAGCATAAGAACCCGCATTGTATTTGGCTAGGCGAGCATAATCCAGCCATTCTGTAGCAGACATCATTTCTGTGACATCATGTAATGTTTCAAAAGTAACAGTACCTGAATAGTTCAGGGTTACTTTTCCCTCTTTTCCTTTTTTAGTAGTTACGAGAATTACACCATTGGCACCACGTGAACCATAAATGGCTGTGGCCGAAGCATCTTTCAAAATGTCAATAGCTTCAATGTCGGAAGGATTGATGTTTTCAATACCTCCATTTTGAATTACCATACCGTCTACCACATACAGTGGACCCTGTTCCGCATTAATAGAGCGTTGTCCACGAATATTAATGTTGCCCACCTCTCCGGGACGCTGACTGGATGTAATATCTACACCGGCTGTTTTACCTTGCATCCCTTCTAGTGCATTTCTTACAGGCATTGCTTTCAGTTCTTTTTCACCTACGCGAGCCATAGCACCGGTTACGTCACTTTTTTTCTGTACTCCATAGCCTACAACTACTACTTCGTCTAAGGTCTCGGTATCTTCTTGAAGAGTAATTTTAAAGTTGGTATTTCCTGCTACGGATACTTCTTGCTTTTTGTATCCTATATATGTGATGGTGATTGTACCTTTGGTTGGTACATTGGAAAGAGAAAACTTGCCATTTAAATCAGTAATTGTACCATTAGTAGTACCATTAACCAACACACTGGCACCAATAACCGGTTCTCCGGTAAAATCTGTAACTGTGCCCGAAATTGTCTTATTCTGGGCATAAGATTCTACTATTAAAAAGGAGAACAAAGTGAGAAGAAATAGCCGTCGGATAGTATCCTTATAGGCATACAGGTGATTACCTTTTTTGTTGCTTTTCATACTTTAATTATTAAGTTATAAATATTGGTTTATAGATCCTTTATTGTTGATTTATCTTTTTATCCTCTAATGAAGACTCTTTGTTTCTTTTTATATGGATATTCCTGTAACGTAGTACTTTATAGAGGTTTAGTAGTATAATATATTGTATGATATTAATATATTTACATAGCGTATTTATTATAGAGTTAAACAAAAGTTAGATTCTCTTTTTAAACATAACTACCTGCGCATCAAACGACTACATACAGCTAGCAATCAATTGAGGATAAGATTTGAACAATTAGTACCATTAATATCTTTTTTACCTATTATGAGTTATCCGGTATGCGAATCTTTCTTCGTTCCACTATAGTTATCTTTGCGTTTGACTATAGTTATCCGCAAGGGTAACTATAGTGTACTTTGCGGATAACTATAGTGGAACGAAAAAAGGATAGCGATCGGAATGAAATCGATTAGCAAAAGAAGGAACTAAAAATAGCAGTGAAAAACTATCTATACTATAGCAATTGGTCAAGTACGGCACGGAACACCTTATCGGCATGTTCTTGCATAATCTTAATATAATTAAAGATAGGACGGTTATTTTTCATACTGTGTCCGATACAGTATTCTATTTTTTCAATTTGAATGCCTAAATCATATCCGTGTTGTGCAAATGTCTTTCGGGCGGAATAGTAAGTAACCTTTTTCTTTACCCCCGAAAGTTCTGTTACCTTATTTATATGTCGGAAGACTAAACTATATATTTGTTTATAAGATGAATATTTACCAAACTGCAAATGCCCATTTCTCGACATATATTTATCTATAAGCACTTTTGCTTCAGGCTGCAAAGTAAATACAATTTCATTTTCTCCCTTCTTGCTATTACGTGTTTTGTGACGCACATAACGCATATCGTTCTTATTTTTAAAATCATATGCTAATAAATCTCTCAGGTTGATACCGCCTAAATAATAGGTAAGCATAAAAATATCTCTCACCATGGATAAAGAAGACTTTAAAAGCCGGACATCACGTATTCTCTTCAGTTCATCTATTGACAAATCAAGTTCCCGCACATTACTTGTCGGCATCTTAAAGAGGACAAAAGGATGAATGGAGTAAGATACATAATTCATCTTACCGGCATAATTTACTATCACCTTTATTAAAGTCAGATATATTCTGATAGTTGTATCTGCCAGATTCTCCTCGTGAAGAACTTTGGCAAATCCTTGGATATGTATAGGTGTCAATTGAATTAAAGGAAAATCCCCTTTCATATATTTGACTAATCTTTCGGAAGCTATCTTATAAAGTTTATAAGATTTCTCCCGCTCTTCTCCTTTCATGAAATTCATGTATTCTTTTGCAACAGCTTGAAAGGTTATACCTTTTTTCTTTTGTTCATAAGTAATTATATGTATAAGTTCGGTACATGAAATTGCTGGTAAATAGCTGATCGATGTAACAATTTCTTCATACTCATTGATTAGTTTCCGAAGACAGGCATTCATATTCGCTGCATTCTCATGCCTTACTACTCGACCATTTTTTAGTTGATTGGCAGAATCCAAAGTAAATTGGGTAGATATATATCTGGTTTGAGAATGATGTGCTACGGCTATCCTTATTCGATGTCTGCCATTTGATAATTTTTTAGTTGGAACAACTACAATTGAAAAATTCGCCATATCATTTTTAGGTTTATAAATTACTATTTTCCATACAATAAAATAGAAACAAAAAGGTTCATAGTCATTAGGTACTAATCGAAAATCGCTCCTACAGCATGGAATATCGTGCAAAAGACGGTATTTTCCATGCATTTGTACGATTCTGCATTGCTATATCTTGATTAAGTCGTTATGTTTGCAACACTTTTTCACAGGTAGAGTGTGAAAAATTACTTTTAAAAAGAGAATCTAACTTTTGTTTAACTTAACAGATGTATCTAATAGATATGGAAAACAACAAAAAAAATGCTTCATTTATTTCAATTGCTGGTTGGAAAAGAATGCAGCCATTGTCTTTTTTACTTTACGACGATTTTACTAATCAACAAAAATATGTTTAACTTTAAAAAACATGGTATGAAAAAAAACTATGTCACAACTGCTGTTGCCTTACTACTTTTAGCAGGATGTAGCAACGATATTAAAGAAACTGATATTCAGTTTACCGGTGATACGGGAGCGAAAGTTTCTTTTAGTGCAGTAATAAACAATCATGAGGCTAGCAATCTTGTTACAAGAGCTACGGAAACAAACTGGGAGGCAGAAGACTCGGTAGGAATCACTTGTGGTACGGAACAAGTGAATATTCATTACAAATACAAGGGCAATGGTCTTTTTGCGGCAAAAGGAGGAAATGCAGAAGAGATTTGGGTATTAGGTTCCGGAGAGTATGATGTAGTGGCATACGCTCCATTTTCTGGTACATCAGGTGAAGAACAACCTGTATTGGAAGTGACTACAGCCAGTGACAATCAAGCTACAGCAGAAGAACGTGCGAAGATAGATTTTCTTTTTGCTAAAGGGAAGGCTACATCACAAACCCCGAACGTGACATTAGCATTCAATCATGTGATGAGTCGTATTAGATTGGAGTTTCAAGCTGGCGAAGGTGTGGACTTGGCAGATATAACTTGTTATCTTATTGGGCTTAAGAATAATGGTACATTTAATCCTAAAACAGGGGAGACAACAGTCAGTGAAGACCCTGTTACGGATAAAGATGATATTTATTGGGATAAAATAGGAGAGCAGGATAATTATACAGTACAAGCTATTTTACTGCCACAGAAGGTGCAAGGCAAAGTAACTATCCAAGCTAGAATGAACGGTTATCTTTATGAAGCCGAGTTTGCTAACTTGACAGAATTGAAATCAGGATTTTCTTATAATTATATCATCAAGACAAATAAATACGAGGACAATAATTATGTGTTGACAATTACAGAACAAACGCAAATAATAGGATGGGAGGATGAAAACCACGATCCTATAACATCCGACCCGAGTATAGCTGAAACTGGAACAGAGATAACTAATCCTAGTTGGAATATTACAGAAGAAACCGTAACTCCACAGCCTGTTGTGAAGTGATCTGTTTACCAATCTAATATAGATAAAAATGCTAAAAATATAAACATGAGATTTATGAAAATATATAATTATATATCAATGCTTTTTCTGGCTGGCGCAGCCGTAGTTGCGTCTTGCTCGCAAAATGAAGAACTGACCGGAGAAACCCCGGATTCTTTGCAGGGATTTCAGATTAGTGTGTCTGATGAAGGATTTATGGACGAAAGTGGTAAGACACGTGCTACAGAGAATGGATATACTACCCGATTTTCTAACGGAGATGCTATCGGTATATTTGCGGTAAGAGGAGAAACGGTGGTAGAGGATATCAAGAATCGGAAATTCACACTGACAGATGGCTATTGGGAATTGACTGATGGAGGGGATCCTATTGAATACAAAGGTTCACAATTTCAGCGGATGACTTTTTATGCATACTATCCGTATAATGCGAATGTGACTTTTGATCCGACGAAGGTGGATCCTTTTGAAACATACGTCAACAATTGGAAAATAGGCAGTGAACAAAATGAAGGAAATTATACACAATATGATTTGATGACGAGTACGGGTAGTGTTCAGGGGGATCGTTTGAAAGGACAGATCGCTTTTACTATGCAACATCGGATGGCTCTTGCGGTAGTGAAGATGCCTAATTTGACCTATAGCTTTACAAATGGCGGTATAGATGATTATTTGTTACCATTAACAGCCGGTTCGTTTACAGTGAACAATACTCAAGCAACTCCTTATTATCAGGAAAGTACGGATACATACCGTTTCTTGGTTAATCCGAAGAAGGAATTCTCAATTAAGGGTACTTATTCTGGAGTAAGTGAGATGGAATATGAAGCTAAAGGTACGCTGGAAGGAGGAACGGCGAAAATGTATACCATCGAAGATAAAAGTAAAATCAACCATACTTTGCAGGTAGGAGACTATTTTTGTGCAGATGGAAAAATAGTTTCAGTAGATGCGGAAACGGTGCCGGAGAATGTGATTGGTATTGTATGTTATGTAGGAAATTCACAACCCAGTGTAACACATACTGAACTCTATTCAGCAGAAGTTGATGCTTTGCGTCGCGATTTCCCTGCATGTACGCACGGTATAGTGCTATCTATTAAGAATTCTGTGGTAAAAGATAGTGAACAAAATGATGTTGCTTTGAAAATGTTCCATTCAAGTAAGTCCGGTTATTATTCAGACTGGTTTACTTCAGATGAGAATTGGGCAAACAAGTTTGTAGGTTGTAACACAGAGAAGGATGTTAACAAGAATGATGCTTCATTGGTTTTCCCAGCACTAATGGGATACAATAATACACAGTTACTTACTATGTGTTACGAAGGTATGGGTAGTCCTTCTACTTGCGACCATGCTTATGCGTATATCAAGGCTTATCGTGAAGCGGAAGCTATTCCGGCAAATGTGACTCCTTGGTATTTGCCCTCTATAATGTGTTGGGATACAGTCGCTAAGAATTTGAGTGTTATTAACCGTTGTCTCAAGAATGTAAATGGTGATGAGATGACCTCTGTCGAGTCAGGAACTAACAGTGGACACTATTGGAGTAGCACACAGCGTTCTCCAGCCAACCAATGGACACACGGTATGGCTGGTGGAAGATATCACATAATTTGTGAACGTGATTCGCGTGCCGGTTATTTCCGTATGATGCTTGCATTCTAAAATAATGACGGTATATAAAGTCCGTTAAAATTATACTTATATCATGAACATATACATATATGAATAAGAAAAACTTTATAAAGGGGACAACCTTACCTGTCGCTCTGTTTTTCACTATAGCAACTTTTGCACCTGCATGGGGATTGCAAACAGCTTCGGCAGCCATCGAAGTTGTACAGCAGCAAAGTACTATAAAAGGAACAGTAGTAGATAGCCAAGGCGAACCGATAATTGGAGCAAGTGTACTTGCGGAAGGAACATCTAATGGTACAATTACCGATATTGACGGTGTATTTAGAATAAATGTACGTCCCGGTGCGAAATTGAAAGTATCTTTTATAGGTTATACCGATAAAAAAGTAGTAGCGAAAAATGACATGAAAGTCATTCTGGTAGAGGATGTGACAGCACTTGAAGAGGTGGAAATCGTAGCTTATGGTACGCAGAAGAAAGTGACCATGACAGGAGCTATCGCTAGTGTGAAGGGAGAAGAATTGACCCGTGTATCTGTAGGTTCGGTTTCCAATGTATTAGGAGGGCAGATGACAGGTTTGACTACCGTACAATATTCCGGTGAGCCGGGAGCGGATGCCGCTGAAATTTTTATTCGTGGTAAAGCTACTTGGGAAAATTCTTCACCGTTAATTCAGGTAGACGGTGTGGATCGTGAAAGTATGAGTGATATCGACCCGAATGAAATTGAATCCATTTCTATCTTGAAAGATGCTTCGGCAACAGCCGTATTTGGTATTCGTGGAGCAAATGGGGTCATTTTGATTACAACTAAACGAGGAAAGGAAGGAAAGGCGAAAATTTCGTTTACTACTTCTGCTTCTGTATTGATGCCTACAAAAATGGTAGAACAGGCAAGTTCCTATGACTATGCCCGTTTTCATAATCAAATGATGTCCGGTGATGGCAAATCTGCCTTATTTAGTGATGGCGTGATTCAAAAATTTGCAGATGGTTCCGATCCTATTCGTTTCCCAAATATACAATGGGCTGACTATATTATGAAAAGCTCTACGCTTCAGAGCCAGCATAATCTGAACATCTCGGGAGGAACAGATAAAGTACGTTATTTCATCTCTGCAGGTGCTTATACGCAAGGAGGACTTTTTAGTGAGTTTGATCTTCCTTATAATTTAAGCTATCAGTACCGTCGGTTTAACTATCGTACAAACTTGGATATGGATGTCACTAAAACGACTACTTTGTCATTCAATATTAGTGGTAATGTGAATAATTCAGATCAACCGCGTACGAGTCAGGGATCTTCCGGATTGATTAAAAATATGTATTATGCTACTCCTTTCTCCAGTCCGGGAATCATAGACGGAAAATTAGTAAATTCGAGCGATGAGACTTATTCGGACGGGCTGAAATTACCATTTACTGGAGGTACAGGTATGGGATATTATGGAAATGGGTTCAGCCAGACCAGCAACAATTCGCTGAATGTGGATGTGATTCTGGATCAAAAAATGGACTTCTTGACTAAAGGACTTTCCTTTAAAGTGAAGGGATCTTATAACAGCTCGTTTACAGTTAATAAAGTCGGTTCTGGTGGGTCTATTGCTACATACACTCCTGTATTGATGGATGACGGTAGTATTGCTTATCGTAAGTTTGGAGAGAATACAGATGTGAAGTATTCGTATACTACAGGCAAAGCACGTAATTGGTATATGGAAGCCAGCTTTAATTATAATCGTACTTTTGGTGATCATACGGTGACAGCCTTAGTTTTGTATAATCAACAGAAAGAGTATTATCCGAAATTATATTCGGACATTCCTCATGGATATGTCGGATTAGTCGGACGTGTCACTTATGATTGGAAGAGCCGCTATATGGCAGAGTTTAATGTGGGTTATAACGGTTCGGAAAACTTTGCGTCCGATTTGCGCTTTTCTTATTTCCCGGCTGGTTCTATAGGTTGGGTGATGAGTGAAGAGAAGTTTTTCCGTCCTTTGAAGTCGGTGGTTAGCTTCTTGAAATTACGTGCCAGTGTCGGTTTGGTAGGTAACGATAATATTGGAGGATCGCGGTTTATGTATATGGCTGATCCATATAATGTCGGTTTAGGTGACTTGGCAAATCGTGTAACGGCAAGTGGAGGAGCAACTAACGCCTGGGGATATGGATTCGGAACAGATAATGGTACTGTTAGTCTGGGTGCGCGTGAGGTAGCTAAGAATAACCCTGCTGTGACATGGGAAAAAGCTCTGAAACGGAACTATGGTGTTGATATTAACTTCCTTGATGACCGTCTGAAAACAACCTTTGAATATTATAAAGAACGTCGTAATGACATCCTTTTGCGTGACGGTACAGCTCCGGGAATGTTAGGGTTCATTACTCCCTATTCAAATTTAGGAAGTGTAGACAGTTGGGGCTGGGAACTTTCTTTAAAATGGAACGATAAGATTGGCGATAATTTCCGTTATTGGGCGGGTATTAACCTTTCTTATAATCAGAATGAGATTCTTGAAAAGAAGGAAGCCCCGCAGAATAATTTATATCAATATCAGAAGGGACACCGTATCGGTTCGCGTAGTCAATACGTTTTCTGGCGCTTCTATGATGAGGATACACCTGCGCTATATGAGCAGACATTTAATCGTCCGTTCCCCACTCACGAGAGCATTCTTCAAAATGGAGATGCGGTATATGTTGACTTGAATGGTGACCGTAAGATTGATGCAAATGATGCAAGTTATGACTATGGCTTTACAGACGATCCTGAATATATGCTAGGTATTAATTTAGGATTCAGTTGGAAGAATCTGGAAATAAGTACTCAATGGACAGGGGCCTGGAACGTAAGCCGTATGATTTCGGATGTATTTCGTCAGCCGTTCTATTCATCTTCCAATAGCGAGCAGGGAGGATTGTTGGCATACCATTTAGATCATACATGGACACCGGAAAATCCGTCACAATCTTCGGAGTATCCGAGAGCTACCATTGATAATGCAAAGAATAATTATGCTACTTCCACTTTATATGAGAAAGATGCCAAATACTTGCGTTTGAAAACTCTTCAGGTGGCATACAATTTTCACTTCCCATTAATGAAGAAACTTGGACTGAATACATGTCAGTTGGCTTTTGCAGGATATAATTTGTGGACTATTACACCTTATTTGTGGGGTGATCCGGAGGCAAGAGCTACTAATGCACCTTCTTATCCATTGTCCAAGACTTATACGTTGAGCTTGAAATTAGGATTCTAAAATAGATAAAGGAAAGATACAATGAAATTACAAAATAAATGGTTCATCGGTGCGATGTTGGGAGCGGCAGTTTGTTTGGTTTCCACTTCATGTGTGGACGAAATTAAATTCGGAAACTCTTTTTTGGATAAGGCACCGGGCGGAAATGCTACTATTGACACAGTGTTCAATAGTGCGGAATATACGCGCCAATTTTTGAATACCTGTTACAGTAGACAGTATTACGGATTACCTTATAATACGGATAGTAACGGTAATATTCCTGATTCTTCCAGTCCTTATTTAGGAAAGAAGGATGCGCTAACAGACTGCTGGTCACTTTATTTTAGTGACGCAACTGTATATCAGCAGTATTATTTGGGTTCTCTCAATGCCAACTATGGCACGCGTGGTAATATTTTCCCATATACACGGGAAATGGTATGGGAAGTAGTGCGCTGGTGCTGGTTGTTAATGGAAAATATAGATAGAGTGCCGGGCATGGATAGCACTGAAAAAACTCAGTTGGTGGCAGAAGCTAAATGCTTGATTGCGGCGCGCTATTTTGATATGTTCCGTCATTATGGAGGTCTTCCATTGTTATATGCTTCATTCACCGGTACGGAGTCAGGTTATGAAATCCCCCGTGCTACGGTAGAGGAGACTGTTAACTACATGATAAAGATGTTGGATGATGCTATCAATTCCGGCGGATTGGTGTGGGCTTATGCTGATGCCGATCTTGCTAGCAAGGCCGGACACTGGACAAAGGCCGGTGCGATGGCATTGAAATGCAAAATCTGGCAATTTGCCGCTTCTCCGTTATTTAACGATGTCAACGGATATGCAGGAGGAAACTCAGAGGCTGAACAGCAACGTCTGGTATGGTACGGCGGCTACCATGCGGAACTTTGGGATAACTGTTTGAAGGCTTGTGAAGCATTCTTTAAAGAGCTGGAGAGTCAAGGCGGGTATAGCCTGAATAAGGCTTCGGAAGAAACACCGGAACAGTATCGTCAGGCATATCGTATGGGGTATATTCGTCAGAACAGCAAGGAAGTCTTACATTCTGTTCGCACGAATATGTCGGACGCTTTCAATTCAAGTTCTTATATGTGGCATTCCTGGGCTGTTCCGTCACTTTGTCGTACCGAATATCCGCCTACACAGGAATATGTGGAGATGTTCCCATGGGCCGACGGCACTCCGTTTGACTGGAAAAAGGCGGAAACAGAAGGTAAGTTGGATGCAATGTTCCTGACCGGAACATTCAAAAATGGAGAACAACTATTGTCGGAAATCGTATTAACCCGTGATCCTCGTCTGTATGAGCATTGCATGGTAAACGGATTGCCGAAGATGTTAGACTGGAGTGCAGGAACAATGTCCGGTTTACCTTATGAACTGTGGGTCGGAGGATACGATGAAGGACAAAATGCAGCGCTTGAATCAGGTAACTATGCGACTGGTTATAAAAATATGAAATATTATTTGGGAACAGAGTACCAACGTCAGTATACGCATTGGGTATATCTTCGTTTATCTGACATTTATTTAACTTATGCAGAGGCCTTGCTTCAAGCCAAGAATGATCACCGGGGCGCTATTAACCAAATGAATATAGTACGTGCCCGCGTGGGATTGAAGAAAGATTTGGCGGAGTGTGTTACAGATAAGAATTTACTTTCTGACAAAGCAGCCTTATTGGAAGAATTGCTGTGCGAGCGTGTTCGGGAATTGGGGCTTGAAGATAGCCGTTACTTTGATCTTATCCGTTACAAACGTGCCGATCGTTTCGAGAAACGTCTGCATGGATTACTTGCCTATCGTTTGGATGATACCGGTAATCGTATAACGGGAAATGCTAAATGGAATGAAGGAGATAAGAACAAGGGAGCATTGCAGCCTACTCGTTTTGAATATGAAAGGTTTGAGTTATCCAAACCGGTCCGTCGTTGGTGGACATACGGATTTGATCCCAAATGGTATCTTTCTCCATTCCCGCAAACGGAAATTAACAAAGGATATGGATTGATTCAGAATCCGGGTTGGTAATGTGAGACAGCGAAATAGATTAAAACAATATTGAATATTGATTTATATGAGAAAAAATAAGATTCTGATACTGGCTTTACTGGTTTGTTTGAGCATTCCGGTCAGAGCGCAGAATACAGACAACAACATTATAGGTATTGTTGTTGATAAATCGGGAAACCCAGTCTATGGAGCGTCCGTTAATGTGGAAGGTGGCGCAGTGGAGACCCGGGTTGAAACTGATAAAGATGGTAAATTCGAGATTGCGGTCGAGAAAGGACAACGCTTGAGTGTCGTTTCTGTCGACAAAGGCTCTACCACAGTTGTGGCAAAGACTGATGGTCCGATGACCATTGTGATGGGATATGCAGCTCAGACTATTGATGTGGGAGCTAACCGGACATTCAATCGTCATGAATCAACAGCAGCTGTTTCTACCACCTATAATGAAGAGTTTAATAAGCGGTCTTCCCGGAATATATCCAATTCTTTATATGGATATGGATTGGGCCTTACTACTTTGCAGAATGCGGTCAGTACCGGGTTAATGGCAGATCCTACCTTTTATGTACGTGGTTTGCAGAGCTTGTCAAGTAGTACACCGCTTGTGCTGGTTGACGGTTTGGAACGAGACATGAGCTTGGTGAGCCCAGAAGAAGTAGAATCCGTTTCCATCCTGAAAGATGCCGCGGCTGTGGCATTGTACGGATACAAAGGGGTGAACGGTGCGATCTTGATTACTACAAAGCGTGGTAAGTACAAAACAAAAGAGATAACTTTTACGTATGATCATATCATTAACACTCAGTCTCGACGTCCGGAATTTGTAGATGCAGCTACGTATGCTTCTGCAGTGAATGAAGCGCGTGGATATGAAGGTTTGGGAGCTCGGTATACTCCGGAAGAAGTCGATGCTTTCCGTAATGGAGTAGGCAGTGGAGGGGCTTCCCGTATGTACCCTTATCTCTATCCTAATGTGAACTGGATTGATGAAACCTTTAAAGACAGAGGAGTTTCTAATAAATATACGATCGAATTCCGTGGGGGAGGAGCAAAGTTCCGCTACTATACTATGGCGAATTTATTAACAGACAAAGGGTTTATCAAAACCCCGAATGCAAATGACGGATATTCTACACAGAATATGTATTCACGTGCTAATTTGCGTACAAATCTGGATATTGATTTAACCGCCACTACCAAATTGAAGTTGAATCTTCTCGGTACCTTGTCCGAATCTCGGATTCCGGGGGCTTCGGTTAACCTATGGGATATGATTTATTCGATTCCTTCTGCAGCTTTTCCGGTTCGTACGGAAGATGGCAGTTGGGGAGGAAGTACTACTTGGGCGGGGACGTCGAATCCTGTCGCACAATCGCAGGGAGCTGCTTATTCTAAAGGACACTCTCGTAGTTTGTTTGCCGACCTTACCTTGTCACAAGATTTGTCTGGTTTGCTGAAAGGATTGGGAGCAAACTTTCGTTTAGCTTATGACAACTATTCCAATATTCTGGAAGACCATAGCAAGACTTATACGTATGCCGGTTATGCAACAAGCTGGACAACTAACGGTCCGTTTTATACTGCCATTTCAGGTGGCGAATCCAGTGAAATGGGTTCGGGTGCAGGTATTGACAACTGGGCGCGCCAATTTAACTTTGCAGGTAGTGTCGATTACAATCGCTCGTTTCGGAAGTGGGATGTGTATTCTCAATTCAAATGGGATTATGAGTATCGTGATTCATACGGATTGAACACTACTATTTATCGGCAAAATGTATCCTGGTATAATCATGTAGGTTTCTCTAATCGCTATTATTTGGATCTGGCATTGGTTGGCTCGGCCTCCAGTTTATTGGCACCGGGGCATAAATGGGCTTTCTCGCCTACCATTTCTGCTGCTTGGGTGCTTTCGGAAGAAAAATGGTTGAAAGATGTGTCTTGGGTGAACTTCCTGAAATTGCGCGCTTCGTTTGGAGTGATCAATGTTGATTATCTGCCTAAAGACGGAAGTACTACCGTATATGACTATTGGGATCAGATTTATACGACTACCGGTACGCAATATAAGTTTAACAGTAGTTACGACTCTGAATTCGGAAGTACTATTATCGGGCGCCTGGCAACTGCTAATTCGACACATGAGAAAGCGTATAAATACAATGTTGGTGTTGATGCCGTGTTGTTCAATGGACTGGACGTGACGGCAGAAGGCTATTACCAACGGAGAAAAGATATTTGGGTCTCTTCCGAAGGAAAATATACCGATGTGTTGGGCGTAGATGCTCCGTTCGAGAATGCCGGAATCGTTGATAGCTATGGCGTGGAACTAGGACTTAACTATACGAAACGGTTAGGAGATGTAGTGTTCAACCTTGGCGGTAATTTTGCTTGGAATAAGAATGAAATTAAGGAACAACTGGAAGAACCGCGTTTGTATAAGAATCTTGTGCAAACAGGAAATCGGTTGGGACAAGTATATGGAATGGTAGCTGAAGGTTTCTTCAAAGATAAAGAAGATATAGCAAACAGCCTTCCGCAAAACTTTAGTACGGTAGTGCCGGGAGACATAAAATATAAAGATGTGAATGGAGACGGAATCATTGATGCCAATGATAAAACAGCTATCGGTTATAGTACGACGGCTCCGGAAATTTATTATTCTTTCCATTTGGGAGCCGAATGGAAAGGGATTGGGGTAGATGTAATGTTTCAGGGAACAGGTAACTATTCTGCTTTATTGAATACGAAGAGTATGTTTTGGCCGTTGATAAATAATACGACACTTTCTACTCATTATTATGAGAATCGTTGGACACCGGAAAATCAAAATGCCAAATATCCTCGTTTGAGTTCACAGAGTAATGCCAATAACTATCAGGCTAATACAGTTTGGTTGGCGGACCGGTCATTCTTGAAGTTACGTAACGCGGAGGTGTATTACAGATTTCCGGAAGAATGGATGAAGAAGACTAAGATATTGGGGAGTGCCAAGTTATATGTCAGAGGAACAGACTTGTTCTGTTCAGATCATATTGATGTGACAGATCCGGAATGTTATGGTGTAGCGACTCCGCTGAATAAGAGTGTAGTAGTCGGTGTTACGATTGGTTTTTAATCATAAAAACAAAGCGAAAGAATGAAACTGAAAAACATTATCTACGGAATGATGTGTGTAGCCGCACTCGGTTCCTGCTCAGATAAGATGGAATATCATGAGTACAATAATTATGATGAGGATTTTGTGAAGCTCAACTTCGGTAATGTAGGAGGGCTGATAACAAATATCTATTTGTCCATGGATGTGGACTTTGGAAACTATAGCGGGGCAATTCTTGGTTCTGCTACCGATGAGTCCGAATATGCTTATTCGGGAAATCAGATTGAAGACTTTTACAATGGTTCTTGGAGTCCGTCAAATGCTAAAAGTAGTATGTGGACGTCCTGTTATGAAGGGATAGCCAATTGTAATTTATATCTGGAGAAGTTTACCGGACTGACATTTCCCGAGTTGGCTTTGAACAGTGATTATGCACAACAGATGTTCCGCTATACCAATTACCAGTATGAGGTACGTTTCCTTCGTGCATATTTCTACTTTAACTTGGTACGGCAATATGGAGATGTACCGTTTAGCGACCATATATTAACAGCCGAAGAATCGAATACGTTATCGCGCAGACCGGCACAGGAGATTTTTGATTATATCATAGCCGAATGTGATGATATAAAAGATAAGATTATCGTCGATTACAGTAAACTGGGAGATATGGCATTGCCTAGTAGTCCGGCGGAAACAGGACGTGCCAACCGTAAAACGGTATTGGCCTTGAAAGCTCGTGCAGCATTGTATGCGGCAAGTCCTTTATTTAATCCGACTGATAATAGAGAACTGTGGTATCGTGCAGCTAAAGCCAATAAGGAAATTTTAGATGACAGTAATGGGTTTGCTGAAAAGGCAAAACTCTTAGTGGAGGATTATTCATCACTTTGGAGCAAGGACAATTACAATGACGCTACTAATGAATTGATTTTTCTCCGTCGTGCCACTACTACCACTAATTCTTTTGAGGGATATAACTTCCCGGTAGGGTTGGAAAATTGTAAAGGTGGAAACTGTCCCACACAGACACTGGTGGATGCGTATGAGATGAAGGATACAGGGTTGCGTCCGGACGAGTTGGATAACTATGATCCTGCTAATCCTTATTATACCAACCGCGACCCTCGTTTCTATCTGACTATTGCCAAGAATGGGGACGAAAAGTGGCCTAACTGGAATACTGTTCCTCTGCAAACCTATCAGGGCGGACTAAATGCGGAGCCTTTGAGTGGCGGAACTCCGACTGGCTATTATCTGAAGAAGTATTGTCAGACGGCAGTAGACTTACGTGCCGGTACAGCTTCAAAGACCTATCATTCATGGATTACATTCCGTTTTGGAGAGTTCTATTTGAATTATGCGGAAGCTGTATATAAGTATCTGGGTAGTCCGTATGCAACGGATAATGAATTTACAACTTCGGCTGTGGATGCTATCAAAGTAGTTCGTACGCGTGCCGAGATGCCCGGATTCCCTCAAGGGATGACCAATGATGCTTTCTGGAAGAAATATCAGAATGAACGTATGGTAGAATTGGCCTTTGAAGGACATCGTTTTTGGGATGTACGTCGTTGGAAGGAGGGTGACAAACATTTCAAGAACATTGTTGAAATGAAGATTACGAAGAATGGGGATGATACTTATACGTATGAACGTAAGGTAAAAGAAAGAAGTTGGGATGATAAGATGTATTTCTTCCCGATTCCTCAGAGTGAAAAATCGAAAAATCCTAATTTGGAGCAGAATCCGGGTTGGTAACTTAACCGGAATACTGATGAATAGAAATAGGATATTCTTGCATAGAACGGATGTTTATAGAATAAAAAAACGAAAGAAATGAAGAAACATTATATAATACTGGGGCTGTTTTGTCTGCTGGCCATAGTTGCCTGCTCGGATAATGACCCCGTCGTTGAAGTGAACAATGGCAATCAGACGGAAGAGGAGTTGCCGCCTCTGCCTACTGAAGTTATAACGGGTAGCCGTGCAATGTGGGTTAGTTACGACCCGGCACCAAATGTTGACGCCAATAACTCTTCCGGCATATCATCCGCATTGATTAGCTGGAGATTACTGAAGACCGATCCGTCTAATGTTGCTTTTGATATTTATAAGTCGGTAGACGGCGAGACGGAAGTGAAATTGAATGAGAAACCTATTTCGAATACTACTTCTTGGGTGGATGCGGATATTGATGTATCAAAAACGAATGTATACCGGGTCACTCTTGCCAATCAGGCTGAAACGCTTTGCGATTATACCTTTACCTCTGAAATGGCAGAAAAGTTTTATCATGAGATTAGATTAAACATGAATGTACCCGATGCGTCGATTACATATTCTCCTGATGATATTCAGCTAGGTGACTTGGACGGTGACGGTGAATTGGAGATTGTGGTGAAGAGAGAACCGTATGATGGTGCCAACCAGGGGGGATGGAATAATGGTTCGACTTTGTTGGAAGCTTATAAGATGGATGGTACTTTTTTGTGGCAAATTGATTTGGGAATCAATATTCGTTCCGGTTCACATTATACTTCATATATTTTATACGATTTTGATGGAGATGGTTTATGTGAAATAGCTTTCCGCTCTTCAGAAGGTACAAAGTTTGGGGATGGTAAGGTCATTACCGATGCTTATGGTAATGTGAACGATTATCGAATTCGTCAGACTGACGCTGTGGGCTGGTATTCGGGAGCAAGTATTAATACAATTTGCGGTTTGATAATGGAAGGTCCCGAATATATCTCTATTTGCCGTGGATATGATGGACGTGAAATTACCCGGGTGGATAATATTCCTCGTGGTGGAAGTGGTTCAAAAGCGTCGCGTGCTAAATATTGGAGTGAATATTGGGGAGATGATTACGGAAACCGCATGGACCGTTTCTTTATCGGGGTGGCTTATCTGGATGGTATACCTGACGAAGCGACCGGAGTGAGAACAAGCAACCCCAGTCTGATCATCAGTAGAGGTATTTATCATAATTGGCAAGTATGGGCACTCGATTTGAAAGGGAATAAACTGGAAACCCGTTGGAAGTTTGATACAGCCGAACATTCTTCAAAATGGTTGTCCATGTGTTCGCATAGTTTTCGTGTAGCGGACTTGGACGATGATGGAAAAGATGAAATCTTGTATGGTTCTGCGGCTATAGATGATGATGGAAGCGAATTGTGGTGTACCGGAAACGGTCATGGTGACTGTTTATGTGTTGGCAAATTTATAAAAGACCGTTCAGGATTGCAAATTGTTGCTTCATTTGAAGAACCGGGCAATTATAATGGACAAGGACACGGTTATGGATGTCAAGTGATTGATGCAAGAGATGGTGGCTTGATTACCGGCCATGGAGCGGGTTCGACTACTGATGTCGGTCGTTGTATTGTGGCAGATATCGATCCGGATAGCCCGAATTTTGAGTACTGGTCTTCTTTGCAGGAAGGGGTATTCAGTTGTAGTGGCAGTGGATTGGTATCCAGTACATATCCTACAGGTATTGGTGGTGGAGTTTTGTATAATGTAGCCATTTATTGGAGCGGGCAGCCGACAAGAGAAATGCTGGACCGTGCTTGTGTCGTGAGCTATAAAGAGAACCCTGATGTAAACAAGACGAATAAGACTCGTTTGGTATATTTTGGAACTTACGGTAGCAATGACGGTAACCATAGCACCAAATACAATCCTTGTTACTATGGTGATTTTCTCGGTGACTATCGTGAAGAAGTAATAATGGGTTCAAGTGACATGAAATCTATTTATATATTCTCCACGAATCATCCTACCGAATTCCGTCTTCCTCACTTGATGACCGATCATAATTATGATATGTCTCAAGCGATGCAGAATATGGGATATAACCAGGGAACTAACTTAGGTTACTATGTAGGTGCTGAAACTTTGAAAAAA
>OGMJ01000668.1_pt1 | contig 18972 bp, 13 predicted proteins | sample 1573181 | NCBI WGS metagenome assembly OGMJ01 (sample SAMEA2582004, study PRJEB24529) | metagenome | biome: Human gut stool | place: China | collected 2011
TGCCCTACACCATGGTCAAGGACCACCGCACCAACTACGAGACCGGCAATGTGGACGCTGTCATGGACGGCGACCTCGACGGCTTCATCTTCGCTTACCTCAAGGCCGCAAGCCGTGGTGAGCTGCAGGATGCCTGAGCCGGAGCACGACCCTGAAAAAATCAGCACCCGCTTTTCTGCCCGATGGGGGAGAGAGGCGGGTGCTTTTTTGCCTGCATTTTTGCCGGGAGGGAAAACAGCCCATGGACAAATCGCTCACGCCGCTGCACGGAAGGTGTGGAGAAGGTGTGGCGCAGCGGCCTTTTTGTGAGAAATGACAAATATTCGTCCGAAAGATTGTTGACAAAATCTATTGAAAAACCTATAGGGGGGGGGGGGAAAATGAAAGAAGGAAAAACCACGAAACAGGAGGTAAAAATTATGCGGTTACGGAAAAATATGAAGCGGACGGCAGCTGCCGTCCTGGCCCTGAGCATGGCAGTGTCGGCAGTTGCTGCCCCGGCCTCGGCTGCTTACATCTGTGATGTGAGTAAGGGCAATGTGGAAATCTCAGTGGGTCCATATGGCGGCACGAGCATCACGGTGGGCGGTAAGGAAGTCGAGAACAATGGTGACGGCACAGACGACATCATCATCACCGGCGACAACACCAAGCCCACCGCAAGCCAGAACGCAGCAGAGGCAGAGAACGCCGCTGAGCCCGGCTCTCTGGAGCTGCTGGCCCCGGAGGACGAGGAGAAGGCTGGCGAGAACACCGCTGAGGCTGAGAAGACTGGCGAGAACTCTGACGAGGCCGAAAAGCCCGGCGAGAACGCTGGAGAAGCCGAGAAGGCCGGTGAACCCGGCTCTCTGGAGCTGCTGGCCCCGGAGGACGAGGAGAAGCAGGCCCAGGAGAAGGAGACTCAGGAGAAGCCCGCCGACTCTCAGGAGCCGGAACAGACCGAAAAGACCGAAAAGACCTCCGATCAGGTGATCGAGTACGGCCAGTATGACGCCGAGGCCCAGCAGGAGGCCGCCAAGCCTGCTGCAAAGCCTGCTGCGGAGCAGGAGACCGAGGAGAAAAAGACCGCTGAGGAGGTCTCCTACGAGGACACCAACGCCCCCGCCTCCCTCACCGAAAAGGTTCAGGAAGCCGCCCGCAATGTGGTGAAGATCATCAATAATTCTACCAATCTTCTGACGGTCATCTTTAGTAACCTGAAGGTGGATGCAGGGGATACGGGCAAAGATGCTGTGAAGATCGAGGGTACCGGCAATGTGACGTTGGAGCTGGAGGGCAAGAATGAGCTGACCGGCGGCAACAGCGGCGCTAATGGGGAGAAAGGAATATCATCATCTGGTAAAGGCAAGCTGACGATCCAGGGCAAGGAGGGCTCCTCTCTGTCTACCACCGGCGGCTCGGGCACTAAGGGCGGATCCATTGGCATATATGCTAATGGAAAGCTGGATCTGGTGAATGCAACGGTTACGGCCACCGGCGGTTTCGGCGGCGGCACAGGCATATATGCCAACGATGACGTTAACATCAAAAATTCGAAGCTCACTGCAAAGGGCGGCGGCCAACAGACCCCGGGAGACGATGCAAGTAAAGGTGGCGGCACAGGCATTAGCGTCTACAAGGAGGGAAAGCTCGTTGTTGGAGAGGGCAGCGAGGTCATTGCGATTGGCGGCGATGATAAGACTGTGAAGAGAAAGGCCCAGGGTGGTATTGCTCTCCGCTTCTGGGGGACAGGTGTCGGCTGTGAGGTCCAGAAGGGCGGTAAGCTGACGGCGATCGGCGGCAATGCAGAGTCGGAAAGCGGCGATGCTACCGGAGGCAATGCCCTCTATGTCTATAAAGATTCTAGCGGCATTGTATCCTCCGGTGAGACTATGCTCATTGGCGGCAATGCCAAGTCGGGCTCGGGCAGGGCCACCGGCGGCCATGCGAGTGTCTCTGATGGTGGTAATAACCAAGTTACTGTGAAGGGAGGCACGACAACTGCGCTGGGCGGCAAGGCAGAGAACAATGCCAACACAGCAGTCAATGGCAGCAGCATCAAGACTATCTGGAAGGGCAAGATTGGCCTGAGTGTTGAAACGGGCGGTACCTTTGTCACCGCCATGCCGGGCGAGCGGGATGGAAAGGGAAACGGTATCACCGGAGATGTCGAGATCAAGACCGATGGCGGCAAGATCGAAGAGGTGGAGAACGCCAAGGTAGTCAAGAAGGACGACGGCACGGTTAACGTGGTAGGTAATGTGGTCGGCGTGGAGACCGGCAACCTCAAGTATGAGCTGACGGCTACGGTAGAGCCCACCTGCACCACCCCAGGCAAGCGGGTCTACACCTGCGTCACCGAGGGCGTCCATAAAGGCGAGACCTACGAGGAGATCATCAGTGATGCACTGGGCCACGAGTTTGTGAATGGCGTCTGCACCCGCTGCGGCGCACCCGAGAGCAACGGCGGCTCCTCCGCTGTCACCCTGACCGTGACCGGTGCCGAGGCCTACGAGACCTCCATCGTCGATGGCCGGTATATTATTGCAGTGCCTGCCGAGACGGCCGTGCTTTCCGGCTGCCTGGGCAACCTGAAGGAGCTGAAGGCGCAGGGCGTGAACACCCTCGTGTTCCGCACCCAGCTCCGTGAGACTGCCCTGAACATCGACAGTATGCTGTCTCTGGGCGTGGACGACACCCTCTTTACCCTCACCCACTCCGGTGAGAGCGCAGAGCTGACGGTGGGCGGTTTTGCACACAACGAGCTGCTCCACTAAGCTTAGCCTCCCCCACAGGCGGAGTTTACCGCAAAGCTCCGCTTGCCTATAAACAGGCCCCCGGCACTTCCGCATGGTGCCGGGGGCTTTTTGTACCTATCTTATTGTAAGTCGCCCAGGATCCCCGGCCAGAGGGCTTCCTCCTGCCGCATGGCGACGAAGCAGCAGTCGAGGTACATCTTGTTCACGGCGGCGACGATGGTGCCGCGCAGCAGACGCTTTTCGTCGGCGGCATCCGGGTCGAGGTCGCGGATGGTGCGGCTGGCCCCGAAGATGTAGGGCAGGCAGTTCTCCACCTCGTCGCAGAAGTAGTCGTAGGCTTCGGCGGCGGTGCAGTGAGCCCGCTGCATCTGGAACAGGGCGTCGATGTTTTCCAGCGAGAGGACATTTTTAGACAATACGATATAGATGAGAGAAGCCAGCTGTTCGCGGGAATACTTCTTTTTGACGGGGTGGGAGATGACTCCTTTCTTGACGTAGTTGCTCACCATGGAGGGGGTGAGCTCCACCCCGGGGAAGCCCCGGAAGCAGCTGTTGACGAGCTGCACGGTCTGGTCGAGATACAGCCCCACGGAGGGAAGCTCCCGGTAGCGCGGCAGGGAAAACCCGGCGGCGCAGGCCGTGACACGGCGTTTCATTTCCTGATTCATGGTGGTAGTATAGCGCATTTTTGAGTCGGGGTCAACCGTTTATGAAAACGATATTAAGAATTTTACAAATCGCTTGACAGGTTTTTGAAAAACTGATATAGTGGACTCGCAGAACGTAAAAAATGCGGCGGACATCCGCCGGAATGGAGATAGATGAGATGAAACGAATCGTTGTGGACTCTTCTGCCAGCCTGTATCAGATGGACGGCATTGATTTTGCCGCTGTGCCTCTGAAGATCGTGACCGACGAGAGGGAATACCTCGACGACGGCACGCTGGACGCCGTGGAGATGGCGACTGCCCTGCGCACCTATAAGGGCAAGACCAGCACCTCCTGCCCCAACATCGGCGACTGGCTGGAGGCTTATGAGGGCGCAGATGAAATTTATGCCATCACCATCACCGGCACCCTGTCGGGCAGCTGCAACGCCGCCCAGCTGGCCGCAGAAGAGTATCAGGCAGAGCACCCGGGTGCTCAGGTCTTTGTGCTGGACAGCCTCTCCGCAGGGCCGGAGCTGGTGCTGCTGGCAGAGCATATCCGTGCGCTCATCCAAGAAGGCAGGGACTTTGACGACGTCTGCGAAGAGATGCTGCGCTACCGTCACCACACCCATCTGCTCTTCTCGCTGGAATCGCTGGCGAATCTGGCCCGGAATGGCCGGGTGAAGCCCGCTGTGGCCGCTGTGGCGCGGATGCTCAACATCCGGGTCATCGGCAAGGCCAGCGATGTGGGCGAACTGGACGTCCTCTGCAAGACCCGCGGCGAGCACGGCGCTCTCGAGCGCCTCGTGCTGGAGCTGAAGGGCCACGGCTACACGAACGGCAAGGTCATCATTGCCCACTGCGGCAACCCCGCCGCCGCCGAGCGCCTGATGCACATGGTGAAAGCTGTCTTCGAGGGCGCACAGGTGCGGGTGACCGAGTGCGGCGGCCTGTGCAGCTACTACGCCGAGCTGGGCGGCCTCATGGTGGGCTTCGAGGACGCGGACGCCTGATATAAAGCCTCTCCCTTTGGGAGAGGTGGCATTGCGAAGCAATGACGGAGAGGGCAAGCCCGTCCCCCGAGAGCCGCCGCGCAGCGATAAGCTGTCTCTTTGTCAGAGCGATGCTATCGCTGCGCCTGCTCTTCTTCGTCAGCGTCCTTGCCCTCTCAGGCGCTCCGCGCCAGCTCCCCCAAAGGGGGAGCCTTTGCCTGTGCGCTTGAATTATTCCATCCGCTGCGCTATACTATTTCCATAAAATTGCTGCCGAAAGGCAGCGGGGGAGGCGCAGATGTTCTTTCGGCTGCCGGTCGTACGGTTCTTCAATCGTGTCATCAACAGGGCCACGGTCACAGTGGCCCTTGTTTTGCTGCAGATCGGCTGGCTGCTCTGGGCCTTCTTCTCCCTCACCGCCGGAAAGGTGTGGGTGAATGCGGGGCTGAACGTCCTCAGCCTCTTCATCACCCTCTACCTCGTGCGGAAGGACGAAAACAGCGACTATAAGATCATCTGGCTCGTCCTCATCGGCATGATGCCGCTGCTGGGCGGTGCGCTCTATCTGGCCTTCGGCAACAAGGCCCCCGCCAAGCGGATGCGCCAGCGGATGCAGGCGGTGGAGCGCCAGCACACCGCCGACCTCGCCCAGCAGCCGGGCCAGACCGATGCCCTCGACCCCGCCAGCAGGGGACTGAGCCGGTATGTTTCGGAGTACGGGCCGTACCCCGCATGGAAAAACTCCACCGCAAAATATTACCCCTGCGGTGAGGCTATGTACCCTGACCTGCTGGCCGACCTCGAAAAGGCAGAGCGGTTCATCTTCCTCGAGTTCTTCATCGTCCGCACCGGCAAGATGTGGAAGGGCGTAGAGGACATCCTCGTCCGCAAGGCGGCGCAGGGGGTGGACGTCCGGCTCATCTACGACGATTTCGGCAGTCTGCTGGGTCTGCCGTCCGATTTCGTGGTGCAGATGGAGCGGGCGCATATCCGCTGCATCCCGTTCAACCCGGTGGTGCCGCTGGTGTCGCTGGTCATGAATCACCGCGACCACCGGAAGATCGTGGTGGTGGACGGAAATACAGCCTATACGGGCGGCATCAATCTGGCCGACGAGTATATCAATGAAGAAGAGCGGTTCGGTTACTGGAAGGACGCAGCCCTCCGCACCGAGGGCGCGGCGGTCTGGAACTTCACGGTGATGTTCCTCGACCACTGGAACGCCTTCCGCCCCAGCGAGGAGGATTATGCGCCCTTTATGCCTCAGGCTGTGTCCCTGCCCGCCCAGTCGGACGGAGTGATACAGCCCTACGGCGACAGCCCGCTGGACGAAGAGGCTCTGGCCGAGACGGTCTACCTGAATATCATCAATCAGGCCCAGCGGTACGTCTATATCTACACGCCCTACTTCGCGGTGGGCGAGACCATGCTGGAAGCCCTCAAGGCGGCGGCAAAGCGGGGCGTGGACGTCCGGCTGGTGCTGCCCGGCATCCCGGACAAGAAGCTCGTCTTCCGGCTGACCCGCTCCTATTATGTGCCGCTGCTCCGGGCGGGGGTGCGCATCTACGAGTTCACGCCCGGCTTCCTCCACGCCAAGTGCTACGTCAGCGATGACCGCGCCGCCGTGGTGGGCAGCATCAACATGGATTACCGCAGCCTCTTCCTCCACTTTGAGTGCGGGGCGCTGCTGCTCTATAACAGTCAGGTCATTGCTCTGCGGGACGATGTGCTCCGCACCCTGCCGGAGTGCCGGGAAGTGCAGCTGGCCGACTGCCGCACCTCGCTGGCCGGGACGCTGCTGGACAGTGTGCTCCGTCTGCTGAGCCCGCTGATGTGAGCGATACTGTGGTGGAATAAGTGGCGAAGTTCCATAAATCAAATGATATATCGTTCAATATTGATTGTTTGCCAACCTGGCAAAGTTCTCCTGATTGGCAAACTACCTACTTTGCCAGCAAGCCTTAAGTTTGCCAACGTGGCAAAGTTTGATTTGTGACGATAACACGCTGGTATTTTGAAACTTCGCCAGATAACACGTCGGTCTCAGAGCAAACGTGCATGATTGGCGCTGTGTCGGGCTATACTACTCCCAAAGAGATGAAAGGGAGCGTAACGCTTATGACACAGAGACAAAAAGCTCTTCTGAGCTGTGCCGTGGCGGCGGCACTGCTGCTGTCCGGCTGCCGCAAAGGCAGCAGCGATTCCGGCAGCATGAGCAGTTCGAACGCCATGTCCGGCTCGTCCGGCAGCGCCAGCACCACCCAGACCGGCGGCTGGAAGACCGGCCTCGGCATCCTGACCGAGGCCTCCGACGAGGCCCGCACCGGCACCATCCATACCATCGCCGCCGCCGTCCTGCTGGACGGAGACGGCAAGCTGGCCGACGTGATGCTGGATGAGCTGGAAGTGGAAGTTACCGCCGACGGCAAAGGCGTCGTCACCATGCCCACCGACTACCGCACCAAGCGCCAGAAAGGGGACGACTACCCGCTGGCAGCGGCATCTTCGCTGAAAAAGGGCTGGGCCGAGCAGGCCGATGACTTCGCCGACTACCTCACCGGCATGACGCCCGAGCAGGCATCCATGCTGGAAACCGATAAGGACGGCAAGGCTGTGGACGCCGACCTGCTGTCCGGCTGCACCATCCGGGTGGATCGGTACCGCGACGCCGTGGCGAAAGCCTGCGCGAATGCGTCCGCCCTCGGCGCGGCGAAGGGCGACCGGGTGAGCCTCGGCGTGGAGGCGGAGAATGCCTCTTCGGACATCACCGCCACCGACGACAAGGATGTGAACGCAGAAGTTGACCTTACCGTCGTGGCCCTGACGCTGGATGCCGATGGCCGTGTGACCAGCGCCATCGGCGACATGGCAGAGCCTGCTCTGACCATCGCGGCAGACGGCGGCGTCACCGCCCCGGACACCGTCCGCTCCAAGCTTGAGCTGGGCGACAGCTACGGGATGCGGAACGCATCCAGCCTCGGCAAGGAGTGGTACGAGCACAGCGAGGGCTATTGCAGCTACCTCAAGGGCAAGACGGAGAAAGAGGTGGCGGACATCCCCGCCGACGGCTCGGACGCCGACCTCGCGGCCCTCTGCACCATCTCCATCGACGCTTTGCAAAAGGCCGCAGGGGATGCGTTTGAGAATGCGTCATTATAAATTGAACGGAAAGTCTGACCGTCACCGTGAGGTGGCGGTTTTTTTGCGTCTTCCGCTCATGGGTAGCCTCACCTTTGTCCAACCTCTCCGTCATTGCTGCGCACTGCCACCTCTCCTTGTAGGAGAGGCCTTGGCTATGGTATAATAAAATCACCGAGACACACCCCACGATTGGAGGTAGCGACGATGAAAACTGCAAAACGACTCCTTGCCTTTGCCCTTGCGGGCGTGATGGCGCTGACCCTGCTCACCGGATGCTCGGACAGCAGCTCCCAAGCCAAGCAGGTAGAAGAGTATTTCCGGTACAGGAGGGGACAATTTGCTGACTATCAGAAGGACGAGACGCTGGACAAAAAGCTCAAGGTCATCGCACGGCAGTTCCAGCCGAGCTGGCTGGATGATAAAAATGGTAGGCTGACCGGGGATGCACAGAACATCATTAAAAAAGAATTGGGAAACTATCTGGTGACAGGCAGCGTTTGGCTTTGGGTCGGAGAAGTGAAGCCGGAGCAGAGTGCGCTGGTGCAGGCGGAGAGTATGAAGTACATCCAGGAGATAGTGATTGCTCCGCTAGCTCCCAACACATCGACTCTGCAAGCCATAGCATTTACAATGACGGGCAAGAAGAGTGACGGCCGCCGCTATTACCTCGCACTGCAAACACAGGCCACCATCAAGACCCCGCAGAACTGACACAGGAGGAAACGATGATGAAATTGAAAAAGCTGTTTGCCCTTGCCCTTGCTGGCGTGATGACGCTGGCCCTGCTCACCGGCTGCGGCGATAAGCCGGGCGATAAGCCGGAGGACACCCTCCGGGCCGAGGCTCTGGCAGACATCATAAATGTACAGCGTGGCGTGAACATCACCTGCGAGGCCGACCCGCAGCTGAGTGAGGCGGCGGAGAGGTACACACACGTGAGCTCTGAGGATGGAAGCACTCTTCTCATTAACAAATTGAAGAGTGGCAATTACCACTCTTGCGGTCCTGAGCCTCGCAAAGCTCTCTTGGATACCATCGGCATCGCCTCCGGCACCGCCAACAAACAGGTCATCTTCTACTGCGGAGCGGACAGAGGCTCGGACGACCCCGTCAAGCAGGCCATCGACCTCTGTAACAACTACAGACTGGTACTGCCGGAACCGAATGAGAAGAATTGGGCCACTATCAGCTTCCTCGCATCCAGCTACCGGGTCGGCTTCGGAAAGTGGAAGGATGAGAATGGCAAACCCAGGCTCTTCGTCATCATGGTAGGCGACATCCCGGGGAGAAGCTGACGCTCCTGCGGCGGGAAGATAAGAAAAACGGACAGCATCCCCCTCGGAGAGACTCCCCGAGGGGGATTTTTGCGCCTTGCGGAGCGCCCTGTCCTTCATACAACCTCTCCGTCATTGCTTCGCAATGCCACCTCCCCTACCGAGGGGAGGCCTTGGCATACCGTAAAGCCTTGCCTCTTCGCCAGAGGCTCCCCTACTAGGGGAGCTGGCGCGAAGCGCCTGAGAGGTTGTACGAAGGACAGCCTGCCCGTGAGCCGCAGCCGTGCCGGAAAGGCACGGCTTTGTTCAATTTTCCTATGTCCCTCCCTTGAATACAGGCGGAAACCGTCAAAACGCGAAAAAATCGGTTTTCCTCTTGCCAAACGGGGCAAAACGCGCTATTCTATAGTCACAGTTTAACAATTTAGCATGGTAAAGCGGTAAAACGAAGCGCCGCTTCTGCTGAATCTGAGGGAGGAATTTGTATATGAAACGTCTGGTATCTGCTTTTCTGGCCGGTGCGATGGCGCTGAGCCTTGCCGCCTGCGGCGGTTCTGCATCCACTTCCACGGCTGCTTCTTCTGCCGCTGCCTCTGCCGCCCCGGCAAGCTCCGCGGCCGCTGACAGCGACCTGGCTTACATCCAGTCCAACGGCAAGATGGTCATTGGTTACACCGTCTATGAGCCGATGAACTACACCGACGCAGACGGCAGCTTCACCGGTTTCGATACCGAGCTGGCCACCGCTGTCTGCGAAAAGCTGGGCGTCGAGCCGGAGTTCGTGGAGATCAACTGGGACACCAAGGAGACCGAGCTGGCTGCAAAGAGCATCGACTGCATCTGGAATGGCCTGACCCTGACCGATGACCGGGAGGAGAACATGGCCTGCACCAAGCCCTACGTCAAGAACGCCCAGGTCGTGGTGGTGAAGGACGGCACCGACTACACCTCCACCGCCGACCTCATCGGCAAGACCGTGGTGGCCGAGGCCGGCTCTGCCGGTGAGACCACCATCACCGAGAACGCCGACCTGTCTCAGGCTGATTTCATCTCCAAGGCTGTTCAGACCGACTGCCTGATGGAAGTCGCCGCCGGTACTGCAGACGCCGCCGTCCTCGACCTGACTCTGGCTTCTGCCATGATCGGCGAGGGTACCGATTACGCAAACCTCAAGATGGTGGATGAGCTGAACGTCGAGGAGTACGGCGTGGCCTTCCGCAAGGGCAGCGACGCGGCCGAGGCTGTGGACAATGCATTCGACGAGCTGAAGGCTGACGGCACCATGCAGGCTCTGGCCGACAAGTACGGCCTGACTCTGGCTGAGTAACTTACATTATAAACGGATAGGTGTAGTGATTCTGTGACTGTGATTTTGGAGCGTCTGACCGGCGCATTCGCGCTCAACTGTGAGCTGTTCTTTCTGACCTTGCTGTTTTCGCTGCCGCTGGGCCTTGTGGTGGCCTTTGGCTCCATGAGCCGGTGCGCACCGCTGCGGGGCGTCGTCAAGACCTTCGTGTGGGTCATTCGCGGTACGCCGCTGATGCTCCAGATCATCGTCATCTACCTTGGCCCCGGCCTGCTGGGCATGACCAACCCCTGGCCCTCCGGCTCTTCGGGCCGTCTGGTGGCGGCGGTGGTGGCTTTCGCCATCAACTACGCCTGCTACTTCTCTGAGATCTACCGCGGCGGCATCGAGGATGTGCCGAAAGGCCAGACCGAGGCCGGTCAGGTGCTTGGCATGACCAGGAGCCAGATCTTCTTCAAGGTCACGCTCCTGCAGGTCGTCAAGCGCATCCTGCCCCCGATGGGCAACGAGGTCATCACGCTGGTGAAGGATACCTCGCTGGCGAACGTCATCGCCAACAAGGAGATCATCATGATGGCAAAGGAGTACAGCGCCAAGGGCCTCATCTGGCCGCTGTTCTCCACCGCGATCTTCTTCCTCGTCTTTGTCGGCGCACTCACCCTGCTGCTGGACTGGGCCGAGAAAAAGATGGACTATTTCCGCTGCTAAGGAGGATACTGAATTATGGCATTACTCGAAGCCTCTGGCATCGGGAAGAATTTCGGCGAGACGAAAGTTCTCAAGGACATCTCGCTCACACTGGAACAGGGCGAGGCGCTGGCCATCATCGGCTCGTCCGGCTCGGGCAAGACGACGCTGCTGCGCTGCCTGAACTTCCTTGAGCGTCCCGACACCGGCGTCATCCGGGTGAACGGCGAGACCATGTGGGACGCCGCCGACCCTGCCACCCAGCGGGAGAGCGAGGTGCGGAAAAAGCGCCTCCACTTCGGCCTCGTGTTCCAGAACTTCAACCTCTTTCCCCAGTACACCGCGTTGGAAAACGTGATGCTGGCGGGGGAGCTTCTGGCAAAGGAGCAGCCCGGCTACAAGGCCAACAAAAAGGCCATCCACGCCCGCCTCGAGGCGCAGGCCCGGGAGCTTCTGGCCCAGATGGGCCTGTCGGAGCGGGCAGGCCACTACCCCCACCAGCTCTCCGGCGGTCAGCAGCAGCGGGTGGCCATCGCCCGCGCACTGGCGCTCCACCCGGACATCCTCTGCTTCGATGAGCCCACCAGCGCCCTTGACCCGGAGCTGACCGGCGAAGTCCTCCGCGTCCTGCGCGACCTTGCCGACCGAAAGACCACCATGATCATCGTCACCCATGAGATGCACTTCGCCCGCGACGTGGCCGACCGCATCCTATTCATGGACGGCGGCGTCGTGGTGGAGGAAGGCCCGGCCCGCCAGCTCATCGACCACCCCCAGGAGGAGCGCACCAAGCAGTTTTTGGCGCACTACGCGGAATAAGCGCCTCCGGCAGCGGTATGCCCTCTCAGTCTCGCTCCGCTCGCCAAGGCCGGGTTGCGGCACCCAGCGTCTGCTGCGCTGTCGCTTGCATCCTGCTGGCCGCTGCCCCAACAGCTCCTCCCTGTTTCCGCCGCTGGCGGCGGTCGTCGCCGTTGCCCCCAGAGGGGGAGCCACTGGCGTGCCGGTCAGGCCCACGCAGGACAAGCAAAGTTTGATTTTATCGTAGACAGTAGTGCCCTGCTACAGAGGGCAGCAGCTTCGGAACAATATCCTTGTCAAGCTGCTGCTAATCTCTGTAGCAGGGCACTATTTTTTATGCCATATTGAGCTTTCAGCGGTCAGCGGAAAGTGGCCCGACCTGCCAAAGCCTCTCCTACAAGGAGAGGTGGCACGCCGCAGGCGTGACGGAGAGGTTGTACAAAGACGAGCCTGCCCTCTGTAGCAAGGCCCGCCCTTTTACGCCATATTACGCCTCAGGCGTCTAGTAGGAAGTTGACCGACCTGCCAAGGGCTCCCCCTTTGGGGGAGCTGGCATCGCGCAGCGATGACTGAGAGGGCTATTCACGCCGAAAACACCACGATTCGCGCAGATTTTGTTGACGTCCTCTCGATTTTTTGGTAAATTTGTATCAGAAAAGACCGGTTCTCGAACGACAAACAGACCAAAGGAGGACAGACTATGAGACTGAAAAGCGCACTCCGGCGGGGCGTAGCCGCCGCCGTCATCGCGGGCATCGTGGTGAGCTCCGGCATCCCGGCCTATGCGGCCCGGTGGGACATCGCCGACGGCGACATCACCGTGAGAGCGGACGAGGCCGAAGGTACAAACAGGGTGTCACAGGGGAAGAATGTGGATGTGAAGGACACCGACACCGTCATTACCGGCGAGTCGGATAAGAACACCGTCACCATCGACACCTCCGGCGGCAAAGTGGACGTCACCTTCGACGACCTGAAAATTGACGTCAGCGGAAAGAAGGAGGGGGATGGTAGCGGTGACGGCCCTGCCCGGGAGAGCAAAGCCGCCGTCACCGTGCAGGGCGGCGGCGATGCCGCCATCGAGCTGGACGGCAAAAACGAGCTGAAGAGCGGCAGCTATCATGCGGGTCTTGAGAAGAACGGCGATGAGTCCTCCGGCAAGCTGACCATCAAGGACGACAAGGGCAAGGACGGCTCCCTCACCGCTGAAGGCGGCGACGGCGGCGGCGCAGGCATTGGCGGGGGAAAGGAGAGCACCGGCAGCAACATCACCATCCAGGGCGGCACCATCGAGGCTGTGGGCGGCGCAGGAGCGGCCGGCATCGGCGACGGAGCAGGCCGCGCGTCGGGCGGCACCGACGACCCGAACCCGGGAGACCTCTACATCTGCGGCGACGCCGAGGTGACGGCCAAGGCGGGGAGCCAGACGACGGACGCCAAGGCCCCGGCCATCGGCGGCAGCTACGGCGAAGTACCCACGGAGAACCTTTCTGACGATGAACATAAGGTGACGGGAGGACGGCTGACCCGTCTGAACGCGGACGGCACCGTGATGGAGGGGATGGGCTACGACTACACCTCCACCCCCACGCCCCAGCCGGACGACGACGACGACGACGATGATGATGACGTCCCGCCCCCGGCACAGGAGAACGCCCCCGAGCCCCTGCCCGGCGGCATGGTGGTCAAGGGCTTCTTTTCCAGCCGGGTCACCATCCAGCGGCTGGACCCTGCTTTGGCCATTGACAGCGCCGCCGACGCCAGAGCGGATCTCACCCCGGGGGGTGTGGTGCTTATTGAGAGCGCCGCCCCCCGCTCCACCGTCACCACCGACATCCCCAGCCTCCGGGAGGACGGCGTGGAGGACATCTTCTTCCGCTATGAGGACACCATGACCCACTATAGCGTGGACAAGATGGCCGACGCGGCGGGCGAGGACGCTGACGTGGAGCTGAAGCAGAACAGGGAGGACATCAGCCTCCGGCTGGACGGCGAGACGCGGGACGACCTGTCGGAGCGCTATCTGGAGTGGGTGCCGGTGCAGACGCCAGAGCCGCAGGAGCGGCTGATATTGACCCACGAACACGAAGAGGTAGAGCGAAAAACGAGTGAAGAACTCAGACGTGAACTCGACGAATTACTGAAACAAGAGCGGGAGATGATGGACTTCCAACTCGCGAAAAAAAGGGCCGACCACCCGAGTTTGGATTGGTGGCTCGAGCCTGCGAGAGAGGAAACGCCGAGAATCGGGCTTGAGGAGTCCCTGAAACAGCTGGCTTCCCGATTTGAGGACATCGCTCCCGAGGAGGATAAGAAGCCACTGCTCTTTCCGGTCAAACCCACCGTCCCGGATGGCACAAAGTATACCAATCTGTTGGAGAGTGACCTGCGGCGCTATACCGACCTTGGTGACGACTGGGACGACCTGCCGGATACCCAGGGGGAGATAAAGATCTGGATACCGGAGGACTTGGGGCAACCCAAAGAAATAAGCATCTTAAAGGAGAGCCTGAGCCGTAGCGACGGCATTGCATGATACACAAAACGAAAGGATAAGACCGGCGAACCCCGCGGCCCTCGGGGCCAGCACGCGGGACGCGGAAACTGACCTGCGCACAATCACCAAAAACCACCGATAGAAAATAGCAATGTTGTACGAAGAAATCTGCCCCAAACCCCTTGCAAAATCACGATGAGCTGAGTATAATACCACTCATGAAACGCAAAACGTCCTGCCCCTCGTCCGGCAGGGCGTTTTTGTCGGTAAAGATCCGGCAAAGAAATGTTAAGTGACCGCCCGGGGAGGGGCTTTGTATGACAAAAGACATGACACAGGGCAGCCCGCTCAAGCTCATCCTTGCCTTTGCGGTGCCGCTGATGCTGGGCAGTCTGTTCCAGCAGTTCTACAATCTGGCCGATACCATCATCGTGGGCCGCTTCGTGGGCGTGGATGCGCTGGCGGCGGTGGGCAGCGTGGGCGGCCTGAACTATCTGGTGCTGGGCTTCGTCAACGGCATCGCCTGCGGCTTCTCCATCCCCATCTCGTGGACCTTTGGCGCGAAGGACTACAGAGAGATGCGGCGCTACACCGCCAATACCGTCTGGCTCAGCCTCTTTTTCGCCGTCGTGCTCACGGTGGTGACGGTGGCCCTGACCCGGGCAGTGCTGGTCTGGACCAACACCCCCGACAACATCATCGACATCGCGGACATCTACATCCGCACCATCTTCTGTGGCATCCCCTTCACCCTGCTGTACAACGTCACCAGCGCCCTCATGCGCGCGCTGGGCGACAGCAAGCGGCCTCTCTATTTCCTGCTGGTGGCCAGTGTGCTGAACATCGGCCTCGACCTGCTCTGTATCCTCACCTTCCGGATGGGGGCGTTCGGTGCGGCCTTCGCCACCGTGTTCAGTCAGGCGGTGGCGGGCATCGGCAGTCTCATCTACATCGGCCGCCACTACCCGGAGCTGAAATGGAGCAGGGAAGAGGGCCGTCTGAGCGCCAGCCACTGCCTCAAGCTCTGCAACATGGGCATCCCTATGGGCCTGCAGTGCAGCATCACCGCCATCGGCAGCGTCGTGCTGCAGGGCGCGGTGAACGGTCTGGGCAGCAGCATCGTGGCCGCGCAGACCGCAGGCAGCAAGGCCGCTCAGTTCCTCAGCGTGCCGCTGGAGAGCATCGGCACCGCCATGACCACCTACGCCAGCCAGAACATGGGCGCTCACGACCTCAAGCGTGTGGACCGGGGCGTCAATACCGCGCTGGGAATTGGCTGCGTCTACAGTGTGGCGTCCTTCCTCATCCTGCGTGTGCTGGATGTGCCGCTCATCAGCCTCTTCCTCGAGAGCAGCGAGGTGGAGATCATGGCGAATGCCCGCAGCTTCATCTTCTGGAACAGCGTGTTCTACATCCCGCTGGCTGTCCTCATCATCTACCGCTACACCATCCAGGGCCTGGGCTATTCCGGCCTTGCCATGTTCGCGGGCGTGGCCGAGATGGTCGCCCGTGCCATGGTGGGCTTCTGGTTCGTGCCGCTCTGGGGCTACTTTGCGGCCTGTATCGCCAACCCTGTGGCATGGTTCTTCGCCTGCTTCTTCCTCATCCCGGCGTACTTTGCAGTGCGCAAGCGCCTGACGAAGGAGCTTGCCGCAGCGCGGGTGGAGGATTGACCCTTGCCTACGGCTCCCCTTCGGGGGAGCTTTTGTTATATTTACAAATCCCCCCAAAACCGCTATACTATATATAGTTGTGTCAAAACGAGGAGGCGGGACGATGGAGCAGGAGCTGGAACGGCTGGAAGGCACGGTAGAGGACATCATCTACCTGAACGAGGACAACGGCTACACCGTGTTCGAGGTGTCGGGCGGCGGTGTCGTCACCGTTGTGTGCGGCGTGGTGGGAGAGCTCCACGCCGGTGAGAGCGTCGTCTGCCGGGGCAGGTACGAGAACCACGCTACCTATGGCCGACAGTTCCACGCACAGGAGTGCGAGACGGATATGCCCAAAGACCTCGAGGCCGTCTACGCCTTCCTCGCCAGCCGGTCGCTGCCCTACATCGGCGCACGGACGGCGGATAAGATCATTGACAAATTCGGCGCGGCGGCGCTGGAAGTGATCGCCAACGACCCCGCCCAGCTCACCCTCATCCCGGGCATCTCGGCGGACAAGGCCGACCGCATCCAGCAGGAGTTCAAGCGGATGTTCGGAATGCGGGAGCTCATCGCCTATCTGGCTCAGTTCGAGATCAGCCCCCGCCGGGCGATGGAGGTCTTCCGCACCTTCGGGCCGGGGGCCATGCAGGCCATCCAGCAGAACCCCTACCTGCTCTGCGGGGAGCCGCTGCAGCTGGACTTCCGCCACGCCGACAGCATCGCCCAGTATTACCAGATGGCAGGGGACTGCGCCCAGCGGCTGGAAGCCGCCCTCCTGCGCACCCTGCGCCACAACGCCGGCAACGGCCACACCTGTCTACCCCGGGCGCAGCTGCTGGAAACGGCGTCGAACTTCATCCACCAGCCCCCCGAAAAGCTGGCGGCGGCGCTGGACAGCTGCATCCAGACCGGGAAACTGGCGGTGCGGATGTTCGACGGCACACCGTATATTTATCTGCCGGATCTGCTGGCTGCAGAGCAGGACATCGCCGACCGTCTGGCCATGCTGACCAGGCGCGGAAAGCAGACGGCCCGAAACCTCGACAAGAACATCCAGATCCTGGAACTGGCGCAGGGCTTTGCCTATGCGCCGCTCCAAAAGGAAGCCATCCGCAAGGCCATGACTGAGAACTGCCTTGTCCTCACCGGCGGCCCCGGCACCGGCAAGACCACCACGGTCAACGCCATCCTGCAGCTGCTCGAGAACGAGGCCGAACGGGTAGCTCTCTGCGCTCCCACAGGCCGCGCCGCCAAGCGTCTGAGCGAGCTGACGGGCCGGAAAGCCTCCACCATCCACCGTCTGCTGGAAGTGGACTACACCGGCGGTGTGGTCAGCTTCATCCACAATGACAAGAACCTGCTCAAGTGCGACGTCGTCATCCTTGACGAGATGAGTATGGTGGACGTCAAGCTGTTCCAGGCCCTCATTGCGGCGCTGAGGTACAGCTGCCGTATTATTATGGTAGGCGACGCCGACCAGCTGCCCAGCGTCGGCCCGGGCAATATCCTCGGCGAGACCATCCGCTCCGGGCTGGTGCCGACGGTCTGCCTCAACGAGATATTCCGGCAGGCCGCTCAGAGCCTCATCGTGGAGAACGCCCACCATATCATCTCGGGCGAACCGCTGAAAAAGGGCGGAAAGACGGACGATTTCTTCTTCCTCGAAGCCGACGGCGACGCAGCCCAGAAGCTGGTCTGCGACCTTGTGACCACCCGTCTGCCCCGCAGCTACCAGTTCGACCCGGTGAAGGATATTCAGGTGCTCTGCCCCACGAAGCTCGGCCCCACCGGCACCCAGGCCCTCAACGCGGAGCTTCAGGCCATGCTCAACCCGCCCAGGAAGGGCAAGCCGGAGCTGCAGAGCGCGGCCCGGGTCTTCCGGGTGGGGGACAAAGTGATGCAGGTGCGCAATAACTACGAGATAACGTGGCAGCGCATCGGCGGGGAACAGGGTGTGGGTGCCTACAACGGCGACATCGGCATCGTGGAGTCCATCGACGTGCGCAGCCGCTCCATGGTGGTGCGGATGGACGACCGGCGGCTGGTCTACCCGGCGGAGAACCTCAACGAGCTGGAAATTGCGTATGCCATCACGGTACACAAAAGCCAGGGCAGCGAGTTCCCGGCGGTCATCCTCCCGGCGGCGCAGGTGCCCCCCCGCCTGTGCTACCGCAACCTCTTCTATACCGGCGTCACCCGCGGACGGAAGCTCTGCATCGTGGTGGGCCGGCGGGACGTGGTGAACCGGATGATGTCCAACATCCGCCAGAACCTGCGCTACAGCGGCCTGGCCGCCCTGTTGGAAGAAGCCTTGCTGCCGGAAAATTTGTCGGCAATATGATGCTTTATGTGCGCGAAAGCCTCTCCCTTTGGGAGAGGTGTCTGCGCAGCAGACGGAGAGGGCAAGCCCGGCAAGAAAGAGCCGCGGCGCAGCGATAGGCAGGCTCTTGGCCAGAGGGACGCTATCGCCGGCTCTACGATTCTCTGTCAGCGTCCTTGCCCTCTCAGGCGCTTCGCGCCAGCTCTCCCAAAGGGAGAGCCTTAGACAGAGGGAAGCTTTAGAGTTTAGATGTCTTTCTTTTTGGATACACCTGTGTTATACTATAATGTGTTTTGATGACCCGCGCCCGGAGATGGGCGATGGAAATAGAGAATGGGCAGCAGAGAAAGGAAATATCACGATTATGGCACAGAATGACATCGGTATCGATCTTGGTACGACGACCATCATCATCGCGCAGGAGGGGCAGGGCGTCGTGCTCAACCAGCCCAGCGTGGTGGCGGTGGATACCCGCAAGAACTGCGTGCTTGAGGCCGGCGACAAGGCCCTTGCAATGGTGGGCCGCACGCCCAACTACATCTCCGCCATCTTCCCGCTGAAGGATGGCGTCATCAGCGACCACACCATGACCCGGGAGCTCATCTGCCGCTTCGTCAATCAGGTCTACAGCTCCCACATGGTCAAGCCCCGTGTGGCCGTCTGTGTGCCTGCCGCCATCACCGGCATCGAGAGCGACGCCGTGGTGGAGGCCGTCATGGCTGCCGGTGCGCGTCAGGTCTACCTCATTGATGAGCCCATCGCCGCAGCTCTCGGCTCCGGCATCGACATCACCGTGCCGGATGGCCGAATGATCATCGACATCGGCGGCGGCACCACCGACATCGCCGTGCTGAGCCTCGGCGGCAAGGTCAAGGCCACCAGCGTCCGCGTGGCCGGCAACCACTACGACGAAG
>OGMJ01000669.1_pt1 | contig 18915 bp, 10 predicted proteins | sample 1573181 | NCBI WGS metagenome assembly OGMJ01 (sample SAMEA2582004, study PRJEB24529) | metagenome | biome: Human gut stool | place: China | collected 2011
TTCCTTCTGTTCCGGCTAAGTATAATTAACTTGTCTTCTTTGACTTTATAGTCGTAAATGCGTCCACAAGTTATTTCGATGGTACGCGTAGTGACATTGTTCAAAAAGGCGCGGTCGTGGCTGACAAGCACCACCGCATTGGCACGGGTGGAAAGGAAGTTCTCCAACCACTGGATACTCTCGATGTCAAGGTGGTTGGTAGGCTCGTCGAGCAGCAACACATCCGGACGGCGAAGCAACAGCTTGGCAAGCTCTATACGCATACGCCAACCACCGGAAAACTCGCTTGTAGAGCGGTCAAAGTCCTCGCGGCTGAAGCCCAGCCCTTGGAGCGTGCGCTCTATTTCGGCACGGTAGTTGGTGCCGCCCATCATCAGAAAACGTTCGTTTTCGTGAGTGAAGCGGTCAATCAGTTTCTGGTAATCCTCGCTGTCGTAATCGGTACGTTCGGCAAGTTGCCGATTCATGCGTTCGATGCCCGCCTGCATCTCAAAAATATGCTCGAAGGCAAGTTCAGCCTCCTGCATTACGGTGCGCTTGTCACTGAGTATCATCACTTGGGGCAAATACCCGATAGTACATTCGCGAGGAACGGCAACAATGCCGGCAGTGGGCTGCTGAATGCCAGCCAATATCTTGAGCATGGTGGACTTACCGGCACCATTCTTGCCGACAAGAGCTATACGGTCTTTCTTATTGATAACATAAGAGACGTCTTCGAACAGAGGAGTGGCATTAAATTCTACCTTCAGTCCTTCTACAGATATCATAGTGTCAATGAATTTAGCGTTCAAGACTGCAAAGGTAGCGATTTTCAACGTTATACAATATCATACGCTCACATAATTACATCAAATATCCAAGAAAGAGAACACTACTCCCGCATTTCCTGCGGAAGGACAATTGCAAAGCGGCTCCCCTTGCCAAGAGTTGAAGCCACTTCTATTTTTCCATGAAACCTTTCAACGATAGTCCTGCAAATGGCCAATCCCAATCCCGTGCCCTGCACAAAAGCATCTCCCTTATAGAAACGTTCAAAAATGTGCGCCAGAACTTCTTCCGACATGCCAGTTCCCGTATCTTCCACAAAGACTTCCAATGTAGCAAAGTCCTTCAGCCTATACCCTATGGTTATGCGTCCTTCAGCAGTGAACTTCACCGCATTATTGATAAGATTGTTGACAACTTGCCCCAAACGCGTAGGATCTGTATAGATAACTGCCGCCCGGTCCGGAAGGTCTAGCAGTAACTCCACTCCTTTCCGAAGATTCATCTTCTGCGCACTGTAAATGCTTTCCAATATGCCATTTAAAGAAACCTTCTCAAAATGGAATTCCATCGTGTTCGATTCTATCTTGGACAAATCCAGAATATCTGAAATCAACACCATTAACAACTGGCTGTTCTTTTCAATCAAAGACGTAAATTCCATAATCTCCTGCCGCGACAAGTCGGCATCCCCACAAGCCAGCAGTGTAGAGAAGCCCACAATGGCATTTAGTGGCGTACGTATCTCGTGGCTCATATTAGCAAGAAATACGCTCTTCAACTCATCGCTACGTTGCGCTTTCTGCAAAGCCTCGTTCAATTTATTCTCCGTATCCTTGTATTTCTGCGTACTCATGCAAATACCGATGATACGGAACGGCAAATCCGTCAATTGCCCCACATAGGTAGATTGCGCCTCAAACCACTCCCACTTGCCGTCTCCCCTCCGTAGACGGTATTCCACTGGGCGTTCGTACAAATTACCATGCAACTGTAAAGCCAAAGCATCAAACACTCCCTTCCGGTCGTCCGGATGAATCAGAAATGCGAATTCCTCAGGCGTCAGCGTATAGTCACGCGTAGGAATCCCCAAATATTCAAAATAACGCGGTTCTATAATCATCAGATTATGTTCCATGTCGAAAGACCATTGAAATATCTGGGTGCGGCTCAGCGCAATATTCAGCAAATGCTTCTGTGTCCGTTCTTCCAACACATTCCTGAAATAGAGTACAATCCTCACCAATTGTCCATCTTCATGAATTCCCACCATAGCACCTTGTATCAGAAAACTGATACCACTCTTCAATTCACGTATAAAGCAATTGATATCTAAGGGAATAATCCGCACATCCCTCTCCCGAAGTTGCAGCAAAAGGTCTTCTAACACATTCTTTTTATCACATACCACTTCCAATAAGTCAGTGATACGCCGCCCTATCACATACTCATTCAAATGGAGTTCATTCATCACCTGCTGATTCAGACGCCAGATACAATCTTCCAAATCAATCATAATAATGCTGACGGGCCATGAGTTGAACAACTGCTCGGAGATGGCATTTATTATACGTACTTCTTGAGGAACATTCGGATTCATCAGAATTGTTTTATCATACAAGGAGCAAAGTTCGGGCTAAAATGCTTATGCCACAAACAAACCCTTATAAATCAATATTCCGTTTTAGCATGTATATATTCTATTATTCACAACTTTACCTTATTTAACAGAGACAAATTGAGCGTAATATTGATTTTAACTGTTATCTCTGTCATTTATACATTATTATCCCCCATTTTTGTGTCTTAAAATCTCCAACATGAATATATCCGAATTCAATATAAATGCCGAGTTCATTGCCTGCAATCATATCACAACCAATGAACTGAATCCGCTAGTGGAAAAGCCATACCACACCAAGGCCAGTATCTTCGCTCTATGCACCAAAGGAGTTCTGAAAACCATCATAAACCATACTCAATTCAGGGTTGAAGCTAACACCCTCCTAGTTATTCCTCCCGAGACCTTCGTACAATTGCTACACACGTCAGACGATGCTGAAATATATGTCGTCATATTTTCCCAACAACTTATCCAGAGTTCAGGGGCCGGCAAGGTCATGATGGATAAGTTTCACATTATAGGCAAACACTATATTTTTCCTCTATCGAAAACGGACTTCCAGCTTTATGCCGAGTTCATGACCTATTTGTCACACCTCTACCAAAGAACAGAAAGCCCCTCAAGTCTAGTTTCATTGCAAACTCTACTGACCTATCTGTTACAAGGTATATCCGAACTCTGTCCGGAACGCCCTAGAATAAAAGAGACTCCGGGCAGCAGGCATTTCAACCAATACCGCATTTTTATCCGATTGGTACACACAGACTATGTCCGGGAGCATCAAGTGTCCTATTATGCATTGAAAATGAATATGAGACCGGCAGCTCTTTGCCGCCTTGTCAAAAAGGAATCAGGACATACAGCCATGGAAATCATCAACAATACTATCATCATGGATGCCAAAGCACAACTTTGTACCGCCAACACTCCGATAAAGGATATAGCCGTGAGTCTAGGTTTTAATAATGCGGCCTTCTTCAACAAATTCTTTAAACGTCATACGGGAATACCTCCTCAGAAGTTCCGCACATCCTCAAAACAATAAAATCCACTCAAAACACAAAATGCGGATATTCTGCCATGAGAATACCCGCATTCCTCAATAAGAGAAGTCTGCCATCAATCTACCTTCTTAGCAATAAAAAACACATAACCGTAGAATTCCTTATATTTGCCGTATAGTTCATCCTCAATCATTTGGAGTGAGCTGAACTCTTCGGCAATTTTATTACCGGCATATTTCTTACGGAAAATCTCCTGGGCCGCAACCTTTGAAGCAAAGTAATGCTCTGTCCAGCAATTCTCCGGCAGAATGAATGTAGCAACGGGGAGATAACCCGCCTTGTACAACTTGGTCACCTGATTGGGAAGTGTATCCATTTCAGAGTAAGCGTCCATCCAGAAGTCATTGATTTCCGCAGGGCGTTCGTCCGTAAACCATGAACTCTCGGAGACGGCAATATACCCTCCCGGTTTCAGATACTTACGCCACTCCTTCAAGCCACGTTCAAAGCCAATGTTATAGATAGCACCTTCACACCAAATCATATCCAGCTCCTCCTCACCGAAAGGAAGGGCATCCATTGAACCGACAATTCCTTTTACTCTGTCCTGCAAGCCTAACTGCCTTGCATTACGGTTGAAGATATCAATAAAGCCGGGAAAAAGGTCAATTCCTGTAATCCGCCCCGGCACATGGCCAGCTACTACCATTGTCTGGCCACCCGTTCCACAGCCGATATCGGCAATAAAGGATTCATCGGTAAGACCGTCTACAAAGCTCAATGCCTTCAACGTCGCTTCAGGACTGCCAGGGCCTTGTCGTTCCATATTGGAGAAAAAGTCACAGATTAAATTAAGTTCGAAATCGTGGATAGTTTTATTTTCGTTACTCATTTTCTTACTATATTTTGCATATACGGAAAGTATCACAATACCTTCAGCATAATATGCGGATTAAACTTGAATTATAACAATAAAAAAACACTCTCGAAAGAAGTTATCCGAGAGTAAACGAAGGGGGGACAATCTGTGCAGGGAACACAGATTGTTTACAAAACCAAATCCGATTTAAATGTCTTTGTCATACTGCAAAGATACGCAATATTTTATTTAATCAAAGATTTTACGGTTAATAAAGATTTTCCCTTGCACCGGGCGCATGCTGAAGAACCGCACCTACCACCTGGCAAGTATCCAGTTCCTTACAGTCGCCACAAGTATTGAAACCTTTTTCGTACACACATTTGCGGATAGCACAATAATCGCTGCAATAGGCAAACTTCACCCCGTCTGCACGGCACCCCATACAATGGATGGTTTCCGGCGTAATTTCCGGCGTATTGTTCAGCACACTCCACTCTTTGGCAGTTTTCTCTCTCAGCTCATCGTCATTATTGACAGTGGCTATACGGGCGGCGCAATTTTCGCAATCCAACCCGCAACATGCAATTAATTGTTTCATCACTTGGTTATAACGATTTATGTTTGAGGATATAATGCCCTTTTTCCCGCACATCGATTCAGTAAGCCCAAAACTCACCCCATACCTTGGAACAGACACTCATTTACCGACAGTCCTCAGCGCTTTCTTAACGATATACTTGGTCTCTTTCGTTTCACTTTCCCAACGCCTGCAAAGCTTCCTTACAAATCCGGATTGCGTCTTACTTGCATCATTTAACCAATTCCCTACGCTGTTCCGGACATACTTGGAGTAATCTGATTTCAAAGGTTCCAATATCGGTGAGCCCAATGCAGGGTTCTGTTCCAACATTTCAGTATGCTTGCACCAGACACCTCGTGAACAGAAAACAGAAGAACAAATATAGCTCTGGCAAACGCCTTCCCCATATTTGTCCTTTTGTTCTTTTACCCAAATAAATTAATGCGAATCAAGTTATCCTTCCGTCTTACTTTAGAACAGCTTCGCAGGATACTCACCCGCATCCACCAAAGCCTGAATCTTGTCGACTACACTCTGACGGTCTTCGGGATAAGTCACACCGAACCACTTGCTGGTTGTATCGAGCACTTCGCAGGTAGCAGTGCCATTGTTAATCAGCTTATCCACCATCAGCGGGATGAAGAATTCGCTTTTCAGATTCTCCATATTCTTCGGGTCGCTCAGGAAGCTCTTGAAAAACTCTGCACTGTAAGCAAAGTAATCGGGAGTAAAGCCCCAGAAGTTCATGCTGACCGGAGTCGTCTCGGGAGTGGCAGTCCATTCACCGTTATCATCGATGTACTTCACCTCGCCGTCCATACGCTGAATCTTGGTACGCTCTACTACAGAAGTCAACAAGTTGTTTGCATCCGTTCCGCACAAACCACGGGATACGGTACCGCTTTCGCTCAATGTATTACCGATGCGGAAGCCTACCATGGAATATACATTTTTGGAACCTTCGGGAAGGGCTGCAAGAAATTTGCCCATTACCTGGAAGGAATCACGACCGTAGAAATCGTCGCAGTTGATAACAGCAAACGGTTCCTTTATTACATCGGCACCCATCATTACAGCATGGTTGGTTCCCCAAGGTTTGGTACGGCCTTCGGGGCAGGTGAAGCCTTCGGGAAGGTCATCGATGGACTGGAATACCAGTTCGCAGGGGATATGGCCTTCGTATTTGGAAATAATCTTGTCGCGGAAATCCTGCTCAAAATCTTTACGAATTACGAAAACGAGCTTTCCAAAACCGGCATTGATGGCATCGTAAATAGAATAATCCATGATAGTTTCGCCATTCGGGCCTAGTCCGTCCAATTGTTTCAAGCCACCATAACGGCTGCCCATGCCGGCTGCCAATAAGAATAAAGTTGGTTTCATATTTAGTTATTATTTAAAAAGGTTAGTATATCACAGTTGATAACGGCTGCAAATGTACAAAAATTTATGGCTGACAGAAGGGAGTTTTAGTTCATTCTTTACCACTATCCGTTCAAAAAGGTACATTTAGAACGGATAACCGATGGCAAAATGCAACGCCATGCTGTCCTTGAACTTGGGAATATTATAATACCCCGACTTCCCGGTATCATACGGATCATGCAGCCCGATACCCAAGTCCAGACGAAAAACAAGAAAGTCCAAATCGTAACGCAAGCCAAATCCCGTGCCCAAAGCAATCTGTTTCGGGAAATTCTTCAACGTAAATTCACCATTCGGGCGGTTTTCATCTTTACGCATCAGCCATACATTGCCGGCATCCAGAAACACCGCTCCATGCAAGTCGGCAATCATACGGAAGCGATACTCGATATTGGCTTCTATGCGAATATCACCCACGTGGTTGATATAGGTATATTTCCTATCCGTCTCGGGAGGATAGCCGCCCGGACCTATACTGCGTGCAGAAAAGGCGCGCACACTGTTGGCACCGCCGATATAGAACTGTTCCGTATAAGGTGCGGTCGTAGCGTTGCCATACGACCATATCACCCCTCCGGCAATACGCGAGGCTATCATCTGGTTCTTGTCTATCCGGTAATGGTACCTGAATTCCGAGTTCAGCTTCAAGAACTGTGCAAAAGGTACCCCGAAAAGCTTCTTTCCTTCCTCACTGAACGGCTTGCCGAAAATACGGTAGACGGCAGAAGTCAGGTTACCGGCCGACGCAACGGTGGTCTGCCACCAGATGGGGTTACGCTTGCCGCGCACGGAAGCGTTGTCATAAGTATAGGTGTACTCCATGGCAGGAATGAACTGGTCGCGCAAACTAACGTAGAGTGCCGGATTCTCGGCACGCAACGTATCGAAAGCGGCAGTAGGATTGCGCAGTACATTGAATGTCAACCGGAAAGGAGTTATACTGTGCCTGGAAGTCGATTTGGGCTGGAAGTCATAAGTGACATTACCGCCAAAAGCCAACAGCTTATAATACTTGGCACGGTTCATCTGGTCGGCATATAAACGGAAAGTCGTTGTAGCCGGGAAGTCATACTCACGGTCGCCCATCCTAGGAAACACCACGCGCGGAAAGATAAGCGAAGTGGAGATACCCAGTTCATAACTGTTCATCAAGGAAGAACTTGCCTTGCCCGTCTGCCATTCGTACGAACCGTTCAACTTCACATTCCAGCTTTCACCGCCACCGAAGACATTGTTCTTCGTCACCGTAAAAGCGGCACCCGGTCCCGTCTGGTTATTGCTCTTCATGGTGACATTAAAATCCAACTCCGCATCGTAGGGTTTATCGAGCGCGGCAATGACCCTCACATCCAATGTATCAGACACAAACGCCGTATCACGCGGTATATACTGCATCTCCGCATAACGGAAAATACCGACGCTTGCCAGACGCTCCTGAATACGGGTCTGACGGTACAAACTATACAAACTCTGCATAGAACGCTGGCGGGCAATACCTGCGCTGTCCTGTATCTGACGTTTCCGCCGATAACCTTGATAGTTCAACCAACGGTAAAGCATGTTGGGACGTACCGGAGGTTTGTTGTAGTAATGTATGGTCAAGCCTTTGTAATCCATGCTGTTCTGGGGTTCCTGCCCCTGCTTTCCAAGAAGATAGACGGATTTACGCCCCACACGGAACTGCTTCTCGGCTACCTTTGGCATACCGGGAACGGGAATCAAGCGCATCTGGACATGCCCATTGGGAACCATCATGGTATCGGCCTGATAGGTTAGGTAGTCGGGACGGAAATAATAACAGCCCACATTACGCAGCAGGGTACTGATACGGGTACGCTCCCCATCCAAATCAGCCACATTGAATTGTTCTCCCGAACTGATAAGGGAACGTCGGCGTCCCAGCTCCATAATGCGAGTGGTACGCTCGCTGAAACCACGATAATATACCGTATCTATAAAGTAGGGGTTACGCATGTTCACCGTATATTGCAACTTTGCCTTCAGCGAGTCCTTCGGGTCGATAAATGTCTTGTAGCTGACGCTTCCGTTGAAATAGCCATAATCGCGCAGCAAGTTAACCGCCGCCTTCTGGCGTATATCGGGATTCACCGTAGACATAAGCACCGGAGTGGCGGCAAATTTATTGAATATCCACTTTCCGAATCCCTTCTCATACTTCTGGAAACCATTGTAAATCCACAGTCCGAAAGGAAAGGGATAGCGGATAGTAGAGCTTCCCAGCAACGAATTGTTCGGTGCCGTAGCAAGGGCGGCTTCCACCTCTTCCATAGCAATCTCACCAACAGACGTTTCACTGCGGTTCAATACAATCATCGGCTTTTGGCCGGTATAGAGTATCTCCCCCTCGGGCAAGTGCTTCGTGGTGGAGCAACCTGCCAGAAATATCAATCCTGCAATATATAATATCAGTCGTTTCATATCACATTCCTACTTTTTCATATCGCTATTTTCAGCCTCCGGTTTTATCTTTTTCTTCCTGAAGATGAAGAGTTCACTCAATCGGTCCATCTTCCGGCGCAGCACAAGGCCGACACCCGTTTCGGTTATCTCACCGTCGAGTATGCTTTCGTAGTTTTTATTATGGAATACACGGACATATCGAGTACCCGACGCATCAAGACGGTATTCCAGCGATATATTGTCAATGAATGATTCCGCATCGTTCGTGGCATTGGCCCCGGTGGACACTTTTCCACCGATGACTATCTGTACGCGGTCGTTGAAGAAACGCTGGGAATAACGAAAACTGAAGTCTTTCTGCGTGTCACCCGTTTCAGCAGAGGTACGGTCTTCCACACCTACACTGATATTGGCCCCTTTTATACCTCCCGCCAAGGAGTTTATCTGGCTCTGAAGCACTGAGTTCAAGGCGGCTCCCATTGACAAACCTCCTCCTTTGGCACCACTGTTCAGGTAAATACCCGTGGCAAGCATGGCAATGGCCTGCTTACTACGCTCTTCTGCACCCATTGCCTGCAGCTCATTCTCTACTGCGGCATCTTCGGGCGCCGAAATATCGAATATCAAATCGGGAGCGTCAAGCCTGTTCTTGATGGAAATGGAAACATCGAAGTTCACCATGCGCGAACCATCCCCGTCACCATCGGCCACAGAAGCACGCATACGTTCCGTAGCCTTCAGGCTCAGCGTAGGATTCATAATATTCCCCCGCCAATCCACATAACTGCCGGGATTGAACTGAAACTCCTTCAAGGGGATGATAGGCAGCGAATATTTCATGACGCCACCCGAAAGGGTATAGCGTCCGGTAAGGCTCATATCCCCTTGGGGAGTATACTGCATATTCAAATCACCGCCACCTTCCAGTTCGATGTATTTGCTGCGGTCGGGACTCAAGTCGGCACGAAGACGGACAGCATCGTCAATATGGACGGACATATACATTTCCAATCCTCCCAACGACATGGCAGGAACTTCATCCGCCTTTACCGACGTCGTATCGGTGAATGAGGTAAAGGTAACCAGCCCACTGAGACGGTCTTCCACCGTTAAAGGGGAATCGGTCAACACGTAGGTTACGTTGGTATTGCCCAGCAGATTCATGTTTCCACGCATCGTGAGCCCGTCAAGCGGTCCCTTCACCGTGGCATGCAAATCAACGAACACCTTTCCATATACCAGACTTTCGCGGGTACGCGGTGCATCCAGCAACGTATAGTTCTCTGCCAGCAGATTGAGGTTGGCAGTAGGACGCTCCATATTCCGGAAATCAACCTTACCGTCAATCGTAAACGGATTCTTGCTGGTGGTATAAATGGCAAACTTATCGAATATCAACTGATTGTCCTTTATCTGTACCGGACGGTTGTCGAACCAGTAACGTGCTCCCGCCTGGCGTGCATAGACAGACACACTGTCCAAAACAATATCACCATGCATTTGAGGCTTGTCCAGCGAACCATAAATATAAAGCCCTCCATCAATATCTCCGGTAAAGGCCACCATTTGGTCAGGGATGAATGCATTGGCCATCTTCAATGGGAAATGCTCGAAACGAGTGGACACTTCCAGAGTATCCTTTCCGTTTTTCTGCGTCAAGATACCGTCGGCGATCATCACTTCTTCGTTATCATGTGTAAAATAGGTATTCAAATAGTGCGTATTCTTGTCGCCCGGCAACCAGGTAGCCCCCAGACCTATATCTCCAACCGGTTGGCGTTCGTAGGTCAGTTTCTCTACATTGGCTTCGGCGGACACCTGCAGGGAAGTGGCAGTCTGTATATAATTTGCTTCGGCGGAGAACAATCCCGTAAGCCGAGGCATATAAGGAAGTACCTCCGTAAGTTCATCCAGGCGCAATCGGCTCAATTCTACGTTTATATTCTGCAAGGAAAGGGTATCATTCTTGTCGGATTGCATACGGAAACACAGACCATCGTCGCTGTCCATATCAATATTGGCATAGACGCGCATATTCTTATGCAGATAAATCCAGTTACTATTGTCCGCAAAGTGGAATTTACGGAAAGCGATAATCGGCTCGGCAGGAATAAGGTTCAGCAGCACACCATCACCGCGACCATGTCCTTCGGTCAACGGACGGGCGTTAATACCGAACAGCACACCAGTCTGCCCTTTTCCATCCACATAATCCACAGTCAGCTCCGCATCTTCATTACGGACTTCCCCCGTCAATGTGCTGCGAAACACAAACTGCGGGTTCTTGGGACCGTTTATGACACCACCTTGCAACTTCATCCGAGCAGTATCCTGCTTCACTGTAAAAAATATCGTATCGAGCTGCAAGGAGTCCATGCGCAATCCGTGAACAGCTGTACGCCCATTGATGCCGACTTGCGGAGTAAATCCGAAGCTCAGTTTGAAATCATTATAGGAAATACCCTTTGCAGCCAGGAAATAGCTGACGGGATTCTGGTTACCGGCTTCCAGATGCATGCCTGCTGAAGGAAGGACTTGGCGCAAAGCGGCATGGTCCAAACGCCGTTCATCAATCTGCTTTGTCAGGATAGAGACAAATTTATCCGACTGTTCCATCAACTTCTTCAACGTGCTGTGGGCGCGGAAACGCAGATTCAAGTCACCGGCGTCAAGCCTCAACTTGAGAGAATCATGACGTGCCTCCGCTCCCATTGTAAAGGCAAACGGGTGTTTCAACGGTCGGGGCACCAAACCCAGCTTATGCAGATTCACCTCTTCCACATTCAAATCCAAAGCGCCATCCAAATAGCTGCGGTCAAGACGCATATCCGCATTTCCCTGCATCTTGAGAAGAACATTATCGCTGGCAAGACGGACGGTAGCAACGGATGACTTGAGTCCGGCATGCGCCTCCACACCGGAAATGTCCCAATGCCCATACTGTAGTTTTTCCAAAGAGGCATTCAAAGCAGCCACAGTCTTTCGTGATGCCACATCCACCCCTTGTCCTTTAGCGGACATCTTTGCCGTAAGAGTATAGATAGAGTCCTTGGGCAGGAAGTGATGCACCTGCAAGTTGTTGATGGCAAGGTCGGCATGGTAGGCTTCCGTAGCAAGGTTATAGGCAGCGTCCAGATTCAAGACGCCTTCCTTCTCCAGCAGTTTCAAGGCGGCAGTGCACTGCGTCCCCTCCATACCGACACGTGCCGCAAGGTGCATACTGTCCGGCACGATGATGGAGCCATCGGGAGCAATGTCAGCTAGTCCGGTCAAGAAGTTCAAGTTCTGCGTATGCATCTCGAAGTCCATGTTTCCATTGCGTTTCACACTGTCGGTCAGGTTCCAGAATTCTCCTCCCCCATTCAACGAAAAGGCTCCGGGCAGCTCAGCCGTAAAACGGGAAATCTGCATCTGCTTCAGGTTTCCTTCCGTACCGGCATGAATCACCAACGGACGGAACGGATAGGCTTCCTTGAAAGTTTCCGGCAGGCCACCGGCAAAAAGCAGTACATCCTGTTTGCCGATACGGGCATTGAAACGGGCTGTCAGACGACCGGTGGTAGGTATATTTATCAGTTCCCAGTAAGTCTGTGCCGTAAAGTTCATCTCACTATGAGGTGTCAGCAACTTCAAAGAAGGGATACGGATAACGGTAGAGTCGGCAAATAACCGCCCGGTCAGGGAAGTCACACTTAAACCGGAACGCTCATACATGGAAAATTCCCGGATAACGGCATTCATATCTCTACCGTAGTACATCACAGAATCAATGCCCATACGAATGTCGCGAAGAGCAATGTGCGAGGGGTCGAAGCCTATCGCACTCCCCGGGCCGCCGGTATCATAATTGACAGAAGTTCCAGTCAGCAGGAATTTTCTCCAGCCATAGAACTGGTGTTTCAGGTCGGCAGCAGCGTCCGCAATCTCAGCATCTCCTATATGGGCTTTCAGCCCCATGGAGTCCAATGGCATCTGTAAATCGACCGAGACGTTCTTCAACTTCAGAGTATGGAGTGTGACTTTCCAGTTTAACGCAGTGTCAGTAGTGTCCTTGGGAGTCTCAGTGGTATCTGCAAGCATCACCTGCACATGGGTATCGCTCAATTCTATATTATTGAGGATGGCATCTTCTTTTGTAAGGTCTATGCCATGGCTTTCGAAAAAGAAATGCCCCAGTACTCCTTTGATGCACATACCTTCCATTAAATTGGAGGAGTTGACAGCAACTTGTTTCAAGGTAATGTCATCCACCTCCACTTTCCCTTTGAGTAAAGGCCATGCCTGTACCCGTACGTTCAAACTTCCAAGATTCAGCAAGGTATCGGGATGCTGCACATCAACAGCACTGTCGGCAGGCTGTACCACCAATACACCGCGGACCAACAAATTCAAAGGAAAGCGAAGGTCAATCCGCTCCACGGATATGTCCATACCCGTAGCATCTGATGCAATTGCTGTAGCCTGCTTCCGTATCAAATTCTGTACGGGAGGCACATAGAGCAGTATCATCAATATTATAAACAGTATAATAGGAGTAAGCAGCACCCACAGTGCTATTCTCAACCATTTTCTTCTCATCGGAACGTCAATCTTTCATCGTATTTAAAAGTCCTACAAAGTAAACAATTTCTTTCGACATTTGGTTCCCGATAGAGAAAAATCATGTATTCTTCTCTGTTCCCCCATTACGGAAAAGCTGTTGCCTGAGTAATGACATCCTCTATCAAAACGAGGGCGGCAAGGGCGTGTTCTTTCAACTCTCCGGTAAAAGGCACTCCATGAGAAGTTTCCAACAGTTTCAGCAATGCAACCAGTTCCGTAGCTCCAATCAACGTAAAGAGGGGAATCATTTTGTGGGAGACAGCAGCCATCTCGTCCACATCCTCATTCTCCACAGCCTTCTGCAAACGCTCCGCATTGAGACGGGTTTCAGCCACAAAACTTTCCAGAATGGACTTTGCAGCCTCGGGGTCATCGACCGAAAAAACGGTGAGCGAAGAGAATTTATACCCCGGGCAAGCCGAAGCTTCCGAAACTTCCGTAACCTCCTTCCCTTTGTCCTCCACATTCAATTCATGCAGCAATTCACTGACGGTAAACGGCTTATGCAGGCATCCGGCAAAGCCATGCGCCGTAAATTCCTCACGCTGCATGTCACTGCGAGCAGTGACAGCAATCACCGGAACAGACTGTGCCTGCGGTATGTTCGAAGCACGCAGCAGTTTCAGTAAATCAAAACCATTAATAGCAGGCATCTGCACATCAGTAAGCAGAACATCAAAGGTTGCAGTGCGCAAGGCATCCAGCAGTTCATCCAGTTGTAAACAAGAGACAGAATTTATACCACTCTGCTGAAGCATGGCGGCAGTAAGGGTAAGCTGAATACGGTCATCATCAATAAGGAGGACATTCTTCAGTGAAGAATGAGGAACGGGGAATGAAGAATTGCCATTCGGCGTGGTAACACATCCCGATTCTTCATCCTTCATTCTCCGTCCTTCACTCCTTACGGGATAGATAGGAATATATATGGTGAAAGTGCTTCCCTTGCCTGGCACACTGTCTACATCAATCGTGCCTTCAAGCAACTGTACCAGCATACGGACGATGGAAAGTCCGAGTCCGAACCCCTCTTTACCCTGAGCACCCGGTAAGCGGGTAAACTCCTGGAAGATACGCTCACGGTCGGCAGGTTCCATACCTCTACCCGTATCAGCAATGGCAACTACCAGTCGACGGTCCTCGTAACGGGCAGTCATGGTAATACTGCCTTGGTCCGTAAACTTCACGGCATTGGACAGCAAATTGTTGATAATCTGGCGCAGACGCAAAGGGTCGCAAATATAGGTACCGTCCAGCTCCGGGGCAGTGTCGCAATGAAGCGCCAGCCCTTTGGCAGCCGTAAGCGGTTCAAAACTGACGTGTATCTCTTCAAGCAGGCGGGAAGGATGAAAGGTGACCCGGTTGACTTCGGCCTTGTTCAAATCAAGACGATGGAAGTCGAGCAAATCAACGACCAACTTCAGCAGATGCTCCGATGAGGTTTTCATATTGTCCAGATAGAACCGCTGGCGCTCATCCACCGTCAGACGGGAAAGCAAGTCGGCATAGCCCATGATAGAACCGAGCGGAGCTTTGAAATCATGGGTAATGGCAAGCATCAGTTTTTCACGGACAGCAAGTAAATCTTCGGCACGACGGCGGGCCTCTTCCAACTCACGGCGGTACCGGTTGCTTCGGGTTATGTCGCGGCCGATGATAATAAGAAAAAAAGCGGAAAGCAACACCGCACCTACGGCAATACCACTGATAATCTTGGCCGAACGGCGTCGGACCGCCTGTTGATACTCGGCTTCCGTCCGTGCACGCAGCAGAGTTTCCGTCTCGTAATCTTTCAGCAAGCTGTCAATACGAGCGGTCAGCATATGGTCCAAGCGTTGCAGATAGCGTTTACGTCGTTGTATAACAGTGTTTACAGCTTTTTTCTGCTGGGCCACGGCACGCAGTTTCTCATGCAAAGAATCGGCCGGATTATAGGGTTCAATCACCGTATCCGTTGCAAATTCAAGAGAGGTCTTTACCTGGATAGCCGTATCTTTCTTTGGGGGGACAAACACTTCACCCAAACGACGGAAAAACCCCTTCTTCCGAGGGCGTGTCACGACGGTATCCCGATGTGTAATGATACGGTGCTGCACACGCTGCTGGGTCACTACCGAGTCCTGCTGGGCAATTATCTGCTCAATGTCACTGGTGGATACCATGCTGTCATTCGCCTCACTCAGCGTGCGCAGCATTTTTATCGTATTGGTATCCTTCTCGCGTATCAAAGCAAGCACGCTGTCTGTCCATTGTACATCGCGGTCATCAGTAAGAATAAGGTTCTCCATTTCCCGGTGTACGAAAAACAAGGAAAAAAACAATACCGCCAGCAACAAAGTGTAGCCTACGGCAATCTTTACTTTGGAGACATTATTCATACTATCAAATCCTTTCCCTGGTCTGTTTACGGAACCTCAACCACAGCATCACTCCCGCACTGGTCAGTCCGAACGGGAAAGCCATCCAGACTCCCGTCAGCCCCCAACCGAAAACGAAACCGCAAAGGTACCCTACGGGCAAAGATATAATAAAATAGGATATAAATGCAATAATCATCATCGGTTTCACATCCGAGATGCCGCGCAGGGCATTGGCAAAGTTAATCTGCAACCCATCGCCGAACTGGTAAATCAAGAACGGGAAGAAGAGAGCGGCAACCATGCCGGACACTTCCGCATTGTCCGTAAACCATCCCCCTACCTGACCGCGAAGCGCAAAGACGATACCCAGCAACACCACCTCCATACACAGGATGATGTGAAGGCCGGCATACGCCGAGCGGCGCACATTCTGCCCGTCTCCCTGCCCCTTGAAGTTGCTGACACGCACGGCAACCGCAGCGCCCATGCCATAATACATCATGAAGGTGAACTGAGAGATAGTAAGCATTATCTGATGCGATGCTAGGGCAAGTGTCCCCAGCCAGCCCACCATGACGACGCTCAGACTGAAGGAAGCGGTCTCCATACCCATCTGCATACCCACCCAGTGCATTGAGCTGCCTGAACATCGGCATCGACCACCCCAGCCGCATGAAGCCGAGCCTGTAACGGATAAACCGGCGGCCGCGAAGCACAATCGCCGCAAAGACCACCACCATCACAATGCGGGAGAACAAAGTGCTGATACCCGCACCAAGCAGTCCCATCTCCGGAAAGCCCAGCTTTCCATTGATAAGTATATAGTTTCCTACGATGTTAAGCGCATTCCCTCCGAGCAGAATCCACATGGCCGTCTTGGTATCGGTGATGCCGTCCGTAAACTGTTTGAAACCGTTGAACAGCATGACAAAGACCAGTGAAGCAAGCAACACCAGATAGTAAGGCTTGATTAGAGGCAGCAATTCTCCGGGCTGTCCCAGCCGCTCCACATTGAAATAGAGAACAGCCATGACAAGAGTCAGCAACAAAGCCACCAGCACATTGGCAACCAGGCTACACCGCAACGCCTGCCCTGCCTCGGCAAAGCGGCGGTTACCGTAGAAGCCCCCTACAACCGGTGTCAGCCCGTAGCTGAAGCCCGTACTGAAAATAATGCAAAGAGTAAACAGATTGTTTACGAAAGAAGCGGCACCCAGTTCCTCCGTGCTGTGATGCCCAATCATCAGCGTATCGGCAAAACCAAGCACAATGACTCCCAACTGCCCCACCACAATGGGTAGCCCCAGGAGAAGCAATGCTTTATAGTGCTGCTTATACGTATCAAATAATTTTTTCATACTAAAGGTTTTCTTTTTGGTAATAAAGCACAATCCCGTTTTCATCGCGGAAGGTCTGTTGGGCGACCCTATGAAGCTGTTCTGCCGTCACAGAGCGGTAATTGTCCACTTCACGGTCTATGTCTTCTGCCTGTCCGGTCAGTTCAAACCAGGCAAGATTCGTGGCAACATTCAGATAATTGATGTTGCCGAATATCTGTGTAGACTCAAACTTGTTCTTTACTTTCTCCAATTCTTGTTCTCCAACAAACCCGGATTTCAACTCTTCCAACTCTTTCCGGACAGCAGCCTCGGCTTGCTCCAAAGATACGCCTGCAGATGGTTTTCCACTGATATGCAGCAGGCCGGCATCCCGTGTACCGGAGATATAGGCATCGAGACTGGAAAAGAACTTCTGCTCCTGCACTAGCCTGCGGGTCAAGCGACTGGAACGTCCATTGCTCAGAATATCCGACAGAATATCGAAGGCATAATAATCGGCATCCTCACGGCTGCACATGTGATAAGCCATGAACAAAGCATCCAGAGGAACATTCCGTTCCACCGTCTGCCGGCGTTCTGCCGTCTGTACAACTTCTTGCGGTAATTGCCTTACGGGCACATTCCTACGGGGAATGGGAGCAAACCATTTTTCTGTCAGCCTAACCGTTTCTTCCCACGAAATATTTCCGGTAACGGCCAGCACTGCATTATTAGGTGCATAAAAACGAAAAAAGAATTCCTTTACCTCATCCAGCGTGGCATTGGCAATGTGAGAGAGGTCTTTCCCGATAGTAGGCCAGCGATAAGGATGCGTTTGATAAGCCAAAGGACGAAGCAGATGTCCCACATCACCATACGGCTGGTTCAAGCAACGTTGTTTAAATTCCTCCATCACTACCGCACGCTGCACTTCAAGACTTTGCTCACTGAATGCCAGTTCCAGCATGCGGTCGGACTCCAGCCAGAAGCCGATTTCCACATTCGATTTTGGAACCGTCAGGTAGTAATTGGTTATATCATTATTGGTCCATGCATTATTCTCCCCGCCTGCTAATTGCAAAGGAGCGTCATAATCAGGAATATGCACCGAACCTCCGAACATCAGATGCTCGAACAGATGGGCAAAGCCCGTATGCTCGGGATGTTCGTCACGGGCACCCACGTCATAAACAATATTCAAGGCAACCATCTGCGTGCTGGTGTCCTCATTGTGCACCAACCGCAGACCGTTGTCAAATATCTTTTTGTTTATCTTCATAAAATGGAATGACAGAATCTATCATCAATCTATCACTGTCACTTTTTTAATAACCACATCCTCTTCGGGACGGTCGTTACGGTCAGTCTTGACCTTCTGTATTTTATCAACAATATCCATACCTTCCAGCACTTCACCGAACACGGTATATGCACCGTCCAAATGTGGAGTACCGCCCACGGTAGTATAAGCCTTCACCTGCTCGGGGGTAAACTTGAACTCCGGTTCCTTGGCAACCTGAGCCTCTGCCTGCGCAATCAAGGAATCTTGCAAATCCATCAGACCGTCCTGGTCATTATTCTTGCGCATCTTGTAGATTTCCTTCATGTGTTTCTGCGCCAACGCGTTGAAAGCATTGTTCAAGCGCATCTGATTCATCTGCTGTTCCATCCCCAGCAAGGTAGAGTCATTATACACTTTTCCGGTCACAATGTAGAACTGGCAGCCGGATGATGCCTTGTCAGGGTTCCCCTCCTCGCCATGGCGTGCAGCCGACAAAGCACCTTTTTTGTGAAAATACTCCGGATAAACAAATTCGGCAGGAACGGTATAACCCACGTCGCCTGCCCCCAGCATCTTGCCTTTCGGAGCCTTCTTCGATTCCGGGTCACCTGCTTGTATCATAAAGTCCTTGATGACACGGTGGAACAGCGTACCTTCATACGTGCCGT
>OGMJ01000670.1_pt1 | contig 18880 bp, 17 predicted proteins | sample 1573181 | NCBI WGS metagenome assembly OGMJ01 (sample SAMEA2582004, study PRJEB24529) | metagenome | biome: Human gut stool | place: China | collected 2011
ACAGGGGGCATCGCAATACCTTTCCACAAAGTTCAGGAGTGCCAAGGCGACTTTGAAGGCGGATTACGAGCTATTGCTCGTGTCAAGACAATAAACGGTTAAAATCAATTTATTAATCAAGAAAAAACAACAAGCATGAAAAAAGTAATTTTAATGATGGCTTTTGCCATTGGTATGACCGGTGCGTATGCACACAAGACCGTGAAAGTGGAAAAGACGGGAAATGACACGGAAGAAACGGCGGATTCCGGAGAAACGGGAACCACGCCGCTGCCGGATAAGGAGGACGCAAGGCGCAGCCCGTCCACCGGTGATTTGTTTGACGGGCTGACACGTCCGGTGACATTCGACCGGATGGTTCCTCCATACGCCTTGGAGGTGACATTTAATAAAACTGTACACCTTATCTTCCCGGCTGCTATCAAGTATGTGGATCTGGGATCGGCTGACATTCTTGCCGGCAAAGCGGACGGTTCGGAGAACGTGCTTCGGGTGAAAGCGGCGTTGAGGGACTTCTCCCGTGAAACGAATCTGGCGGTGATCACGGATGACGGCAGCTATTATACATTCAACGTGAAGTATGCGGACGAGCCGGCCAAGCTGAATATCGAGATGAAAGACTTCATCCATGATGGCGAGGCGGTGAACCGGCCGAACAACTCGCAGGAAATCTACCTTACGGAACTCGGCAGCGAGTCCCCGCTGCTGGTACGGCTGATCATGAAGTCCGTCTATGACAACAACAAACGTCTGGTGAAGCATATCGGCTGCAAGCGCTTCGGTATCCAGTACATCCTGAAGGGGATTTATACGCACAACGGTCTGCTTTATTTCCATACGGAACTGAAAAACGCTTCCAACGTGCCATTCTCCGTTGACTTTGTCACTTTTAAGGTGGTGGATAAAAAGGTTGCAAAACGTACCGCCATTCAGGAACAGGTTATCGTGCCGCTTCGGGCCTTCAACTATGTGACGGCGGTTGACGGAAAGAGCAAGGAACGGACGGTATTTCCCCTGCCCAAATTCACCCTTCCGGATGACAAGCAGCTGGTTGTCGAGATGAACGAACAGAACGGGGGAAGGCATCAGCGGTTTATTCTGACCAACGCCGAGCTGATCCGTGCCAGAGTCATTAACGAGCTGAAGGTGAAATAGTATGAAAAGGGTCTCTGTTATTATATGTATACTTTTGTGCTTTGTCCTGACGGACAAGGCACATGCCCAACGTTGCCTGCCCAGTACAAAAGGGCTGCGTATTACCGCCGGCATGACGGACGGCTTTCACACTGCGGACAAACGTAACGAGCTGGGTTACCATTTCGGGATGGGAATGGACAGATATGTGAACGGCTGCCATAAGTGGGTATTCGGTGGCGAGTATCTCCAGAAGTATTATCCATACAAGGACATACGTGTCCCGGTTTCCCAATTCACTGCGGAAGGCGGCTATTATTATAATTTCCTTTCGGATGCCAACAAGGTGTTTCTCTGCTATGCCGGCGGTTCGGTGTTGGCGGGATATGAAACCGTGAATTGGGGCACAGGCATGCTGTTCGATGGTTCACGCCTGTGTGTCGGGGATGCGTTTGTCTATGGCGGTGCGGTATCGCTGGAGATAGAAACCTACCTTGCCAATCAGGTGGTATTGCTGTTCCATGCCCGTGAGCGTTGCCTCTGGGGAAATGACAGCGGACACTTTCATTTCCAGTTCGGGGTGGGATTGAAAATTATTTTGAATTGATAAAACAATAATAGAATGAAAAAGATGATTGAAAGCATGATTATAGCAGGTTGTATGCTGGTAGCCTTGTTATATATGACCGCCTGTTCTGACAAATTGGACGTTCAGCAGATGTATGAGTTTGATCTGGCGACCTTGCCGGTGCAGACGACAATCGTAAAGGGCGAGGAAGCGGAAATCCGTTGTCAACTTGTAAGAAGCGGTGAGTATCAGGAAACCAAATACTTCATCAGGTACTTCCAACCGACAGGCAAAGGGGAGCTTCGCATGGAGAACGGTACGGTTTTGTTGCCGAACGACCTGTATCCGTTACCGGAAGAAACATTCAGGCTCTATTACAGGTCATTTGGCACAGACCAGCAGAAAATAGACATTTACATTCTTGATTCCTTCGGTCAGGTTGTGCAAAAGTCTTTTGCCTTTAATAATGAAGCGGAAGATGAAAAGGAGGATACCGAATGATTTATGCCGGATATACCCCGAAAAAAAAGCAGCGACAACGCTGAGTGGAGAAACTGAATGAAAACCTAATGAGATCCCCCCTTACCGGCTTCCATTCCGGTAAAGGGGGCTTGTTCCTGTATTATTTCTTATCCTCTTTTTTTTAAGCCACTCGTTGCACCGTCGCCTGCACTCTTCCAATGTGGGCTTCACACAGGAGAAAAGTTCGTTGTCTGCCGTATCCCTATAATCATAGTGATAGAACGTGCGCCTTTTCCGTCCTACGGTCATTTGGAATTTTTCATATTTCTCACCCGTCTTGCAGGTTGAAACTCCGTTCTCGTTCATTTTTGTTGCCATAACTTATGATTTTATAGTTCGTGAATATTAAAACAGACTTAACTGTCGGGGCTGTGTGTATTTCCGCTTGATTTCCAACAGTTTTCCTTTCAGACTGCGGATAACCTTTGGGTTGTAATTGCTTCTGTCGGAAACAGACCAACGTTCCGCTTTATTGTATTGTTGCTCCAACAGGCGGATTCCTTGTCGGATAGCTTCCTTATAATCTCTGACAGGTTCATCCCAAACGGACGGGTGGCTACCGCCTCCGGCTGTGCCGGTACACCAGTCGATGGCTACCGCATACGTCCCGTCAACGGATTGCCCGATATGGATCGTGTTGAAGGTGTCTAACTTGATTTCCTCTATTATCGGCAACATGCCATTTATCCAACCGTGTTCGTTGAACTGCTTGCCGACATAACCGAAAATCATCCCTCTTTCATACGTGCGTACATTGAGTATGATATGTCGTACACTCTTGCCAAAACTCTCGAAATAAGCGATTTGTTCCGTGTCATTACGGCGTACTGCCAACAAGTAACGGAGGACTGCACTACGCTCTACCCTGCAAGGGTTGTACTCTACAATCTCCTGCAATTTCTCTTCTCGTGTCATTTGGGATATTGGTTTCATATCATTTATGTATTAGAGGGTTAAAATGTTGCAATGAATAACCGGCTTTGGATGAACTGCATGCTTCCTTTGGAAATGCGCTGGTTGCACCAGAAATGGTGTGAGCCGTAGCCGTAGGTGAAAAACTCGTCCAGTTCGGTCGTTTCCCGAAGTTTGTCAATGGATTGGCGGAGTTCCTCTTCTGTCCGGCAAAAGAGAAGGGTGTTTACCAGTCGGATAAGGAGTGCAGGGATTTTTTCATCCCATGCACAAATTGTGGTTTCAAACGTTACGTTCATATTTTTCTGATTTATTCATTAGACAGTCATTTTCAAAATCTCTCTCCAGTATATCGGTTCTACCTCACTGAGAAGAAAGTCGATAAAATCTTTTCTCGCCTCTTTACACAATTCCCGGTAAAGTTCTCCAAAAGTGGTGATGTTGCCGTTCTGGTAGGTTTCCACCATATACTCGAAAATATTGTTTACCTCGTAATATCTGCACTGTTGTGCGACAGTCCTGCTATATCGTTTCATAAGGCTTTATTTATAAAGGTTTATAATGTTTCTGTTCATCATCCGTGCCTTTCCTACGGTATAATAAGTACCGCCATAGGGCTGCTTGTCCCAATAGGCCAGGACGATTTCGGAGTTGTCAATCAGGTAGTCGTTCCTGTGATGGAAGCACCCTTTGCAGTAATCTTCCCTGAGAATGACCGTTTCATCGGCAGTTTTCATTATCCGGTCGTATAAGGACTTGTTCTCCGGACGGTATCTGTCTGACTGCCGGCGGAACGGCACAACGGCAATGAGCCGAATATCCGTGTATTCCATTTTGAGGTCGGCTACCGCTTGGGCTGCAAGCAAATCAAAGCCTTCCGCCATTCCGCTTAGAAAGTAACGATAGCCCAGACTATACAACCTTTTCACTTGCGAAACTATATCCAGATAAAGATACAGCATACGGACTTGGAGGATACGCTCTGAACGGTGTCCGGTGAACGCTACTGATTTTGTAATATCCATTGTCATAACTGTGTGTATTAAAGTATTAATAACCAAATGATAATCCCGACTACGACAGCAAAGGAAAGAATGGAAACCAGACAACCCCATGCGAAGCGGATCACGTCCGTTATCAGTTCTTTTACGAGCCACAGACCGATAAACCACGCCAAAAGACTGCCACCGTACAAACTCCAACAGAAGCCTGAAAGAATGAGCCGAACCGACCAGCCAAACAATTTATGCAGAGGCAGATTGAGTCTGTTCTTATTTCCGTTATGTATTTCTCTTGCTGTTTTCATAATCACGACATTTTTTTTATGCATTGACGAGTTGAGCTGACTTATTTCATGTGCGTCAAAAGGTAGGGTTCAGGAAAAACAAGGTTTTTGGAAAAAATACCTCGTGCCATTTATGGCGCAGGGAAGATTTTTTTCAAAACCGGAACGGCTTGACCTTGTTTTTCCGTTAAGAACCCGAAGTACCTTTGCACTTGAATAAGTTAGTTTAATTCGTTCCTTTGCTTTAAATGTGGAGTGATGGCTACTGAAAACAGTGAGAGAAATACCCCGAAGGAAGTTAGCCTTAAACTTTGCTTAGAATCGTTGTGTTATAAATCCTTTATGCATAAAGCGGTGATTAATACGAAAAAATTTCTACCTTTGTGTTAGCGATGCAAATAGCATCGTGTAATCTGTTCGTTTACCGTAGTCCAGAAATCGCCAATTTCAAAAATACAGAGGTAAATGAACCAGGTAGGTTATATACTTTGACGTAACCTGTCGGTTCACTCTGTATTGAGCGTTTGGCGATGCTTTGGACTTGTGACTGGCAGCGTTACGTCAATTTAATATAATAACCTTATTGTTATGGATTTACAATCGACTCCCCTGAAAGGAATAGTCCGGTCTTCAGAAGATGGGCTTTTCTATCTGTTTCCCATTCAGAGTCTATCTACATTGCAAGAGATGAAAGGGCATTTGACCTGTGCGATAGATGTCTTGAGTAATCCGGATGAAAATGATACGGAAAAGCGTTTGGACGCAGTTCGGACATTGAACAGCCTTGTTGCTGCGTTGAGCGTTAATGACGGTGATTACTATGATGCGATAGATATTGCCTTTGAGGAAATCAGAGAGTAAAAATATACAGATAATAATAAAAGCCTTCCTATTTCAAAAACGGAAAAAAGAAAGGTGTTGTACCGGGCAATGTGATTCATCACGCTTGCTTGTACAACACTTTTCTACGATTTTGTATGGATGAAAGATCGCTCCGGTTTCGGAGAAATGGGAACGTTCTTTCTACCGATAATGATGCGGTTTTTATTCCGCTATCGGGGTTGAGGATTAGAATGGAAGAACTTCATCCGTTCCGTTATTCATCTGTTCCTGTTCATGCTCTTTACGCCGTTTTTCTTTTTCCTTCTTTTTTTCTTTATCCTTTATTTCCTGTTTTTTAAGTATTTGTTTCAGGGGCTTGACTATATCAGGATGTTCCTTTTTGAAACGTTTATAGAAGATCTCTTCTATAAATTCTGGTAAGGGGGCTTTCCACGACTCTTGCCGGTGGTTGTCTATCTTGCCGAGTTTATCGGGATTGAGTCCAAGTTCACGGGCCATTTGTACATGGGTATCCGATAGCCGGTGTTTCTTTTGGGCGACTATCCATTTTTCGATCTGGGATTTCTTGATTGCCATATTACTTTTGATTTTCAGACTTTATTGTTTTACCTAAAAACAAACCGGTAACGGATTTTGCACCGAGTTGTATCAGTTTGCATTTCATTTGCGTGAAATTCTCGCCGGAAGAGATAATGTCGTCTATTAAAAATACGTCCCGGCCCTTAAAATAATCGGGATGAAAGATCAAGTTGGATAACTTGTCTTGTCCGTGAGTTCCTTTCATCTGCTCACGGTCTTCTTTTATCCATGTGGCACGAAATCCGTCCACGACTTTAAGTCGACGTGAGAGAAGGCTGCAAAAACGGGCGAAGCGGGTGATGTTCCGTTCACGGGTTGCCGCCGGTATGGGGATCAGCACGGCGTTGGCGGCTTTCTCCTTAAAGAACGGCATCCGGGCGATACAAAGCGAGAAGATCTTGGCGACAAGAGCTGCTTGTCGTCCTTCTTTAAATCTAAATACCAGATTGCTCGTCTTTCTGTCAGATACCGATATGTCCTTGCATCTGGTCGGGTAATAATCGTGGATATAGAAACACAAGGCTCCGTCGATACGCATCTTGCCTTTGAAATGGGTATTGTATGGGAAGAACTGGCGCACGAAATCGCTCTCGAAAGTAAAGTGGAGTATATCACGCCAAAGGGTGAGCGTGGTTTCATCCTGTACCCGATAGAGTTCTCCGTTGATACTTTCTTTATCCGATAAACCAATGCCGATTATCAGGTGGTCATTGAAAGTGTCTTTTGATACAATATACCAATCAAAAGATTGGCAGATGCTCACGATGTCACAGTTATTGGTGCAAAGGAAGTAGAAGGTATTGTCAGACCTCTGGATAATCAGAAACTCGCCGGACATTTCGGAAAGGCGAAAATAGTTGCTGATATGGGCTTCCTCCACCTCGCTGAAGGATACGGATATGGTGAGGTTTTCTATCATGACATTGTTATTTGGCGTAAAGATAGAAATTTCGGGAGAAAAAGAGGCCTTGCCCGTTGGATTTTCGGGTAAGGCTCGCTATTTACAGGTTTCTATGCACGTTAGTTATAAGAAATGGTAGTCCGGTTGCTGTCGGGATGGAAAACAACAAGGACTTCGGGCTTTTTCTCTTGCAGGCGTTTGTACTCGCACAGGGAGTTGAGTACCCATTCACGGAACAGTTTCGTGCAATAGGTGTTGATGCGGAAACTGAGAAATATGATCGCTTCCAGATTATAATAGGTAACGATGCTTTTGTCCTGCTTCTCGGTTATGGTCACGTCGCCGTCATAAAGCAGGCGGGATTTGAAGATGGAGCGCACATTGGCGTCTATTGTCTGAACGAACACTCCGAACAGACGGGCAAGTTCGTGCTTGGTCATCCATACGTTGCCGTTCTCTATCTTTACACTGACGATGGGTTGTTCATCCTTGTTTTCCAAACCGGTGATGGTGATGTATCCTCTATTTTCCATAAGGCGTTGTTTTTAAATGGTGTGACAATATAATGATTTGTTTATTCATACAGCGTTTTGCGCCGTACCTTTTTGCATATTTTTTAGTTTTCGATCCAGCATATTCATGTCATGGCTCAACTTTCTGTCCACCACACGGGCATAAATCTGTGTGGTCTGAATGTTGGTGTGTCCGAGCATCTTGGACACGCTCTCAATGGGAACGCCTTTGGTAAGGCAGATTTCCGTCGCAAACGAATGCCGGGCAAGATGGTAGGTGATCCGCTTGTTGATCTGGCAAATAGCGGCTATCTCCGCCAAATATTCATTCATCTTCTGGTTACTGATTACCGGAAGCAATCTTCCATCTTTCAACTTGCCCTCGTATTTGGCGAGAATATCCAACGGTATTTGCAGTAGGGGAATGAATGACTCCACTCCGGTTTTACCCCTGTCTTTCATAATCCACTTCTTGCCGTCCACACCGATCTTTATGTCCTCACTTGAAAGCGTATAGATGTCACAGTAAGGCAAACCGGTATAACAGCTAAAGATGAAAGCGTCACGCACGTGTTCCAACCGCTTTGATTTGAACTCCTTATAATAGATCGTGTCAATTTCCTCCTGCGTGAGATACCCTCTGTCGGTCTTGTCAAAATTGAACCTGAAATTCCCGAAGGGATCAATGAAGCTCAATCCGCTTTTCTGGGCAAACAACAGTATCGTATGGAAACGTTGTACAAATTTCATGGCGGTGTTGTTGCTTACCTCACATTCCTGACGCAAATAAAGGTAGAAGTTCTCGATGTGGGTGACGGTGATTTCCTTCACGGGAATGTCCGACAACTTGTATTCCTTTTGCAAGAACTCTATCATCCGCTGCTTGGTCAGTTCGTAGCGGGAATAGGTCTTTTGCGTGGCAGTCTTGCCGACCTTCTTTGCATACTGTTCATTGTGCTGGGTGAAGTAACTGATGAGTGTTTTCTCCTTTTCCTCCAATCCCAGGAATGCGTTTCTGATTTTTTCCGGCAGTGCGTAACCGTCCACGTTCATCATGCGTGTGTAGTGCATGGTGATGGCCGAACGTATCTCGTCCAGTGTCTTGTTAAGTGAGGATACCCTGAGGTTTTCTTTCTTGTCCGCACTCTGTTTGTTGATGACGGCTCTTCCCGTTTTCGTGTCCCAGTTATCGGGGTGTATATCCAACTTGCTGCTGAATTGCACCTGATCACCGTCCACCGTGATACGTACCATTATTACTACATGACCGTTTTTCTTCGGTTCGTTCTTCTTTAAATAGAAGAGTGTCTTGAATGTCGATTTCATACCGTAACTCCTTTCTTGTTGCAAAGTTAATTTGTTCATTCCGTAACGGCTATGACTTTCGACTGCCAATATTCGACAAATGAGCGACTTAGCTATAAATTCGTTACGGTTTTTATCGTAACGGAAAACCGTAACGAATTAGTAACGATTCATCTTCACAGGGTGGCTTTTTGAGGTTCTTTTTCTGTCGTAGGCAGGTAAGAAAAAAGCCCCTTAAACCATTGGTTTAAAGAGCTTTGTCTTAGATTGTCGGAGTATTTTCATTTCTCCTATGTGATCCGCCTGGGGCTCGAACCCAGGACCCCAACATTAAAAGTGTTGTGCTCTACCTGCTGAGCTAGCGAATCAATCCTTTATTGCTGTTAAGCGGGTGCAAAGATAGAGCTATTTTTTATAATTGCAAATAAATTCCGAACATTTTTGTTATCTTTGTACCATAAATATCAATACACATTATTTATATATGGCTGACGATAAAAAAATAATTTTCTCGATGGTGGGAGTAAGCAAAGCTTTCCAACCTAACAAGAATGTGCTAAAAGACATTTATCTTTCTTTCTTCTATGGAGCTAAGATTGGTATTATCGGTCTCAACGGTTCGGGTAAATCTACTTTGCTGAAGATTATTGCCGGTCTGGAGAAGTCTTATCAGGGAGAGGTGGTTTTTTCTCCCGGATATTCAGTAGGCTATCTGGCACAGGAGCCTTATCTGGATAACACTAAAACAGTGAAAGAAATCGTAATGGAAGGTGTGCAACCCATTGTTGATGCACTGAACGAATACGAAGAAATTAATCAGAAGTTCGGTTTGCCTGAATATTATGAAGATCAGGACAAGATGGATCAACTTTTTGCACGGCAAGGGGAATTGCAGGATATTATTGATGCGACGGATGCCTGGAATCTGGATAGTAAACTGGAACGTGCAATGGATGCTCTCCGTTGCCCGCCCGAAGATCAGTCTGTGGCTAATCTTTCGGGTGGTGAACGTCGTCGTGTGGCGCTTTGCCGCTTGTTATTGCAAAAACCTGATATTTTATTGCTCGACGAGCCGACCAACCATTTGGATGCTGAGTCTATCGACTGGTTGGAACAACATTTACAACAATATGAAGGTACGGTTATTGCTGTGACGCACGACCGTTACTTCCTCGATCATGTTGCCGGATGGATTCTCGAACTAGACCGTGGTGAAGGTATTCCCTGGAAAGGTAACTACTCTTCCTGGCTGGAACAGAAGACAAAACGCATGGAAATGGAAGAAAAGACCGCCAGCAAACGTCGTAAAACACTGGAACGTGAGTTGGAATGGGTACGCATGGCTCCGAAAGCCCGTCAGGCGAAAGGTAAGGCACGTCTTAACTCTTATGACAAATTGCTGAATGAGGACGTGAAGGAGAAAGAAGAGAAACTTGAAATCTTTATTCCGAATGGTCCCCGTCTGGGTAATAAGGTCATTGAAGCCAAACATGTGGCTAAAGCATACGGTGATAAACTGTTGTTTGACGATTTGAACTTTATGCTTCCTCCTAATGGTATTGTTGGTGTGATCGGTCCCAATGGTGCGGGAAAGACGACATTGTTCCGCCTGATTATGGGATTGGAAACAGTGGATAAAGGAGAATTTGAAGTAGGAGAGACTGTAAAGGTGGCGTATGTAGACCAGCAACACAGAGATATTGATCCGAATAAGAGTGTATATCAGGTAATTTCCGGTGGTAATGAGTTGATCCGTATGGGTGGACGTGATGTGAATGCGCGTGCATACCTTTCCCGTTTCAATTTCTCGGGAGGTGATCAGGAAAAACTCTGCGGCGTACTGTCCGGTGGTGAAAGAAACCGTTTACACTTGGCGATGGCTTTGAAAGAAGAAGGTAATGTACTGTTGCTCGATGAGCCTACCAATGATATCGACGTAAACACACTACGTGCTTTGGAAGAAGGTTTGGAAGATTTCGCCGGCTGTGCAGTAGTTATCTCGCACGACCGTTGGTTCCTCGACCGTATCTGTACACATATCCTTGCTTTTGAAGGAGACTCCAATGTATTCTACTTCGAAGGTTCTTATTCAGAATATGAAGAAAATAAAATGAAACGTTTGGGAAATGAAGAACCAAAACGTGTTCGTTATAGAAAGTTAATGACTGACTAGTATAAAGTAATAGATTGAAGCATTTATAATGCTTTCTGTTTCAAAATAAAAGGCTCTGCAAATATTGTAGAGCCTTTATCGTTTTATAACAAGGGAAAACGTTTATCTCTCTTAAAAAATTGTAGTATAATCGTAATGTAGTTCTAAATATTATTAATTATATTTGTGCACAGTTTTTAAAAGCAAACAATTTATATTAACTAATCAACTACATTTATGTTAAAGAGAATGCGATCTTTTTTAGTAGCGGCGATGCTCATGGTCATTGCTACCGTTAGTGCGCAGGTTACCACTTCTAGTATGAGTGGTAAGGTTACAGCACAAGATGAACCTATCATTGGAGCGACTGTGGTTGCAATCCACGAGCCGTCAGGTACACGTTATGGTACAGTGACTAATATCAGTGGTCAATTTAATTTGCAAGGTATGCGTACCGGTGGTCCTTACAAAGTTGAAGTTTCTTATGTTGGTTATCAGACTGCTATTTATAAAGGTGTAAATTTATCGTTAGGAGAAGTATACACTTTAAATGTAGTTTTAAAGGAAAGTTCTGAATTATTGGATGAAGTTATAGTAACAGCACAGAAAACAGTAGAGAAGATGGGGACTGTAACGAATGTGAGTGAGCGTCAGTTAACGACATTGCCTACTATTAATCGTAGTATTACTGACTTTACTAAACTTTCTCCTTATGCGGGTGGCAGTAATTCTTTTGCCGGACGTGATGGACGTTATAATACAATAACTGTGGATGGTGCAGCTTTGAACAATAATTTTGGTTTGAGTACTAATAATTTGCCGGGTGGAGATGCGCAGCCTATTTCACTTGATGCAATTGATGAAATTAGCGTTAATGTTTCTCCTTATAGTGTTACGTATTCCAATTTTACGGGAGCTTCTATTAATGCTGTAACCAAGAGTGGTACAAACGAATTAAAGGGAACAGTTTATACATATCAGAAACCAAAGAATTTTATAGGAAAATCTATTAACGATGTTGACGTTCCTAATGTGGAAAGTTATAAATCCAGTTTGTATGGCTTTACATTAGGAGCTCCGATAATAAAAAATAAACTATTCTTTTTTGTAAATGGAGAATTAGAAAATAGTACTAGCCCTGGTATTTTGTGGACTCCTAGTCAAGAAGAAGGTGGAAGTGGGGATAATCAAAATCATATTTCTAGAACTTGGATAAAGGATTTGAAGACAATAAGTGATTTTGTAAAGGATAAATATGGATATGATCCGGGAAGTTATGATAAATTTGATGATTTCGAGAGTAAAAATTGGAAGCTTATGGCTCGTTTGGATTGGAATATTAATAAAAGTCATAAACTGTCATTACGTTTTAACACAGTGAAATCAGAAAATGATGCTAGTATTAGTTCAACTTCTTCAGTAATCACTAAAGCTAATTCAAACCGTTATGGGGTTGATGCATTTGCATTTGGAAATTCCAACTATGGTTTTAGAAATATTGTAACGTCTCTTTCCGGTGAGTTGAATAGCAATTTTTCTTCTTCAGTACAAAACAAATTATTAGTGACTTATACCCATATCCGAGATTCTCGTACAACTAAGGGAGATGCGTTTCCAATGGTTGATATTTACAAGGACGGTAAGCAGTATATGACATTGGGTACAGAATTGTTTACTCCTTTTAATGATGTCGAGAATAATGTATTTAGTGTTACTGACAATGTAACTATTAATAAAGGAAACCATTTGATAACTGCCGGTGCAACATTTGAAAGACAGTATTTCATGAATTCATATTTACGTGCTCCTTATGGATATTATCGTTATGCTTCAATGGGCGATTTTATGACGGGAGAAAAACCGATGCTGTATGGCATTACTTATGGATATAATGGAAAAGACGCTCCGGGAGCTGAACTGACATTTGGTATGTTGGGAGCTTATGCACAAGATGAATATTCTATTACACCTAATTTAAAATTGACATATGGATTACGCTTTGATTTACCGTTATATTTTGATGATTTGTTAGGGAATGCGGCTATCAAAGAACAGTCATTTAATGGAACGAATGTTGACGTATCCGAATGGCCGAAAAGTAAATTGTTAATATCTCCTCGTTTAGGATTTAATTGGGATATAAAAGGTGACCGTTCTATTGTTTTGACTGGAGGTACAGGCTTGTTTACAGGGTTATTACCATTTGTATGGTTCACTAACCAACCGACAAATGCAGGTCAGATGCAAAATATGGTCGAATTTGAGACTTCGGAATTACCGGCAAACTTTGCTTTTAATCCAAATTATAAAGAAACTCTTACCCAAAATCCGGATATGTTTCCATCAACTCCGGGAAATGAGGTCCCCGGTGCTATAGCTTATGTGGATCCGAATTTTAAAATGCCTCAAGTTTGGCGTAGTAATGTAAATGCAGAGTTTCAGTTACCTTATGGATTTATGCTTTCTGTTGGTGCTATGTATACACGTGATATATATAATGTTGTTCAGAAGAATATGAACGAAAAGGCCCCTTCTGGAACCTATAATGAACAACCGGGACGTGTATATTGGACTAAGAATAATTACTATGACAATCCTAAGACGAAAACCGTTATACAGTTGACTAATGGGGATGAAAAAGGTTATCAATATTCTTTTAATGCAGTATTAACGAAGAAATTTGATTTTGGCTTTACAGGTTCATTTGGGTACACTTATACAATGGCTAAAGATATGACGGCAAATCCAGGTTCATCGGCGGCTTCAGTATGGCAGAATAATGTTGCAGTTAATTCATTGAATGATCCGGGTGTCTCTTATTCTTTATTTTCTACCCCGCATCGTTTGATAGCTAATGCTTCTTATGAAGTTGCTTATGCGAATATGAAAACGACTGTTTCTTTGTTCTATACAGGTTACCAACAAGGACGTTTTTCTTATACCTATTCTAATGATATGAACGGTGACGGAAACTATTCCGATTTGATGTATGTGCCTGCTTCTAAAGAAGAAATGACATTTGTGGATATTAAAGATAAACAAAATAATGTGACTTATTCGGCGGTAGACCAACAAGAAGATTTTTGGAACTATGTAAATAATGACTCTTATTTGAATGATCACAAGGGGCAGTATGTAGAACGTGCTTCTTCTTTAGAACCGTGGATTCACCGTTTTGACATGAAGATAGCACAGGATTTTTATGCTAAGATTGGTAGCCGTAAGTACGGTATTCAAGTAAGTCTTGATATGTTGAATATTGGTAACTTATTAAATTCGAAGTGGGGGGCTTATCGCTCTTGCGGTTTGCAGAGTTATGATAATGTAAGGTTGTTAAAAACAGCAAGTAAGGTAGGAGAACCTCTTACTTATCAGATGAATGCATCTTCTCGCGAGGTGTTCCAGAAAAATTCTAAATGGGATTATACTGCTTCTACAGGTAGTGCATGGCAGATGCAGTTAGGAGTTAAGTTTAAATTATAGAATATTTATATAAAAAGATGCTTCGTTCAATAAACGGAGCATCTTTTTTATTTCATCCTCATCACCACCGGATTATGGCCGCTATAATTAAGATAGCCAGAGAAGTAATCCGTGCTATTCAGTTCCGGTGAATGGAGAATATAGTCGATTCTCAACAGATGCTTGAAGTACTTGAAAGTATACATATACCCATGCCCGCTCCTCTGAAAACCATCCTGCAACTTATCACCTTTTATAGTGTGATAAACATACGAAGACGGCAGAGAGTTAAAGTCACCGCAGACTAGAGTTGGATAGGGGGAGGCGGCTATCAGTTGCTTGAGAAGATCAGCTTGTACGGCCCGTTTCCGGAAATTCTCGTGTAAACCGTCGATAAGTCCCAGGGCAGCATGTTCCACTCTTTGGGAATCATCCGTACGAAGTCCCTTTTCCAGTTTGCGCTTGTTCTGGCTTACTTCTGTTGTTTGGAGATGATTGTTGAACAGGCGGATGGTGCGACCATTGATTTCAATATCACATGCAAGACTGCAATTTTTCGAATCAGGATAGATGATAAGATGCTCCTCCTTGATAGGATAACGGCTGAAAACAGCCAGTTGCAACAGATTCTTCCCTTCGGGCGAAGAAGGAATATAATGATACGGCCAATTAGAAAGAGCTGCGGATATACTATCGATGCCAAACTCATCGTTAATGCCAAATTCTTGAAAACAGAGAATATCTGCTTGCAGATTTCTCATGTAAGAAGCAATCTCCTTGCATGAGTAGCCGGTATGCTCGTGGTTAAAGGCATCGACGTTGTAAGTAGCAACCGTCAACACTCCCGGAGTATATACATTCATTTTAACCATCGGTGACGAAGCCGGACTGAAAAAAGGCGATTGTAATACACAGCTCATATATCCCCAATTGCTGAATATAGCAATCAGAGGGATGAAAACCCAGCACCGCCAACGAATCGTCCAGTAGATAGCAGAAGCAAGATTAGCCAATAAAAGTATCGGCAGTATCAAACCGATGAAAGGCATAAATTTGAAACTATCCGGTGCGGCATTGCCTACGAAAGCACCCGCAATGGTAACTCCTGCCAAAATACTGGTCAGCACGATGGATATGTAATAAAACAGTCTGTAAAAGGCTTTCATTTAATCTAAATTATTTGCTGGTTGTATCATGAGGGATTAAGCTCTCTACGAAGGAAGCAACCATTTATGAATCATTGCTTTCAACTTATCATCCGCTATTGGTTTAGCTATAAAATCATTGCACCCCGCTTCTTCAGCTGCTTTTCGGTCCTGTTCGTATGCAAAGGCACTTTGAGCAATAATAGGGACAGTGGCAGACAGCTCACGGATGATTTTTGTAGCTTCCAGTCCGTCCAGATTCGGCATCTTGATATCCATCAAGATAAGATCCGGTTTCACTTCATCGAACATCGTGACAGCTTCCATTCCGTCATGCGCACGTATAAGCTGATGGTCTTTACCTAGAATAGCCTCCAATAAGTCGAAGTTACTGTCCGTATCTTCGGCAACCAAAATACAGGCATGCCGTGTATTTACAGAACTGTCAACATTCGAATCAGCAGTTTTTCCGGCAGATGCTATTCCAGCAATGTTCCCTTCACCATTCTCTTTCTTTGAAGAATCCACATTTGCAGGATTTGCAATCGTGTATGGTAAAGTAAATGTAAACGTCGTCCCCTTGCCAAATTCGGAGTTGACGGAAATCTTTCCACCGAGCCGTTCAACAATAGACTTACAGATAGATAACCCCAATCCTGTGCCCTGCGCATGATTGTTCAGCTTTGCGAAACGCTCGAACACACGCCCCACTTTCTCCGGTTCAATTCCTGTTCCGGTATCCGTTACGTGGAATACAATCTGATTGTCCACCAGTTTGTAACCATAACTGATGCTTCCTTCCTTCGTAAACTTGACAGCATTTCCAATCAGATTTGAAATCACCTGGAATACTCGATTCTTGTCCGTTTCAATCATCAGACTTTCGTCCGAGGATTCATAGACAAGGCTTACTCCCTGCGGAGTACGGAATATATGAGCATCGTGCACTTCCCGGCAGAGATTATGGAGACTAGCCGGTCCGAAGGAAAACTCGATGGTTCCCGATTCAATCTTCGAGAGGTCGAGAATCTCGTTAATAAGTTGCAGGAGACGTTCGTTGTTCGCGTTTACGATGTTATAATACGTCTTCCGTTCTTCCGCATCGTCGCTTTCGGCAATGAGATGCGAGAAACCTACGATAGCATTCAGCGGCGTACGTATTTCATGACTCATATTGGCGAGGAAGGCCGACTTCAGGCTATCAGACATTTCCGCTTTCTCTTTCGACGATTGAAGTTCCCGTTTTATTATTTCCAGTTCCGTGATGTCCCATTCGATGCTGACGATGATAGGCGAAGATAATTCGTCACCGTCCACTCGGATTTTCCGTTTGTCGAGGATAATCATGTTTCCGTTTCTGTCCTTTCCTTCAGCAGTCCAGTGCAGACCTTTTCCGGTGGTAGCCACCTGGATATCTTCTTGTCTCTTCTTTTCGGCTACGATAGGCGGGTAGAAATCGAAGTCATTCTTGCCGACAGGGTCGTTCTTATAAAGATCGCGGTTGTAGGCCTCCCGATTCCGGTAAATGTATCGGAAGTCGTTGTTGATTTCCTTTACTACAATCCCGGCAGGGAGATTGTTGATGGTTGTATCCATGATTTGGTTGAGCCGTTTGATTTGGGCTTCGTACCGAATCCTCTCGGAAATATCATGGGCGAACGACCAGTAACTTTCTTCTCCGGAATCATTGGTCACGTTGTACATCGTACCTTCATAAGCCAATATTCCTTTATTGATTTTAGATGGGTGATGGGCCACAAAGTTACTGCTGCCACCGTGTATGACATCTTTGCAACGTTCGTTCCAAGCCTCTTGTGTAGGCATATCTGCGGCGACATTGTAAATCTTTAATTGACTGATGTCTTCGTTTTCTGAAATACCATGATTGTACAGGAAACGACGGTTGGCAAAGATAATCGTGCCATCGGGCTTGGCGGCAAAGATACTTTCTTTGGCGTTGTTGATGGCATGAGTCAGTGTATTGATGTCATTTCTACGATGCTGTATGTCCGTGATGTTCTGGATATAGCCTTCGATATTGAAACTACCGTCGGAGCGTTGTTCACGCAGATAAGTCTGGATACGCATATAGAAGATTTCTCCGTTCAGGCGGACACGGTAGCTGATGCTTTCCATGTTGAGTTCTTTTTCGTTCACCCGACACCATTCCATAAAACTCTGACGGTCTTCTTCTACAATCAGTTCCACATATTTCTCAATGGCAAGGTTTTGCACATTTTCCTCGCACAAAACACCGGTATATCCAAGATAATGAAAAATATTCTGTTTCGTATTGTACGTCCATTGTCCTATCTGGGCTACCTTTTGGATAGCCCGCAGGGTGAGATTTGCCTGTTCCAACTGTCTTTTTACGTTGCTTCTTTGCGTGATGTCGCGATATTGGCAAAGCACCATACCGTCATAAGGGAACATGAGGCATTTGAAGTAAAAAGTTTCGCCTTTCAGCACCAACTTGAAGTTCTTGCTGATGCTTCTTTGTTCTTCGAGTACAATCTGGAAGATGGGCATCACCCTCTCTCTCGTATATTCTGGTAAAAGCTCAAATATATTTTTTCCTAAAAAATCGGCATAAGGCGCAAAGAAAAGCAAAGTTCTACATAAATAAATGCAGGTCAGCATCTTGTATGCAGAGCGGGTGGAAACGGACTTCGGCATAAAATGCCTGAAAACACCCCTTTCGGACAAAGTTCGACTACTAAACAGCTACCGGTTCCGAAACGGGGTATATACGGCATAACAAGTTCTGTTTCATCGCTTTGCCTTGTTTTGCATAGCTCTTGGTAAGAAATAAGTAACTACCTTTAGAAACGAAAATTTTAGAGTTATGGAAACAAAGAGAAGTACGTTTACGACCTCGTTCTACATCAAGAGATCCGCAGTGAGAAACCGGGACGGGAAAGCCCCCATCATGGTGAAAATCTCCGTTGACGGGGATGACAAGGCAGTGGGAACCAAGCTGTTCGTCACTCCCGACCTCTGGGAGAACGGCAAGGCGAAAGGCAAGTCCGCCGAGGCAAACGAGATAAACGGGCAACTGAAGGAGGTTTCCGCCCGGCTCACCAACCACTACCACCGCATCCTCCGGGAAGAGGATTTCGTCACCGCCGAGAAGCTGCGCAACGCCTTCCTCGGTGTCGGCGTGATGGAGAACTGCATCCTCAAAGACTTCGGGAACATGAACCGGGAGTTCGGGGCGATGGTGGAGAAAGGGCAGCGAGCCAAGTCCACCTACAACAAGTATCTGGCTGTTTACAACCATTTCAAGACCTTCCTTTGGGAGAAGAAGAAGCGTACCGACATGGCTTACAAAGAGCTGACCAAGGAGATCATCGCCGACTTCGACAAGTACCTGCGGGTGGAGAAGGGATTGAGCGCCAACACCCTCTGGATATACACCATGCCCCTGCTCAGCCTGACCGACAAGGCGTGGCGGCGGGGCATCGTCCGCACCGACCCCTTCGGCGAGTACAGCCTTGAGATGCAGGAGACCGACCGGGGCTATCTCACGGAGGAGGAGCTGCGCACCTTGGCTAACGCCG
>OGMJ01000672.1_pt1 | contig 18843 bp, 14 predicted proteins | sample 1573181 | NCBI WGS metagenome assembly OGMJ01 (sample SAMEA2582004, study PRJEB24529) | metagenome | biome: Human gut stool | place: China | collected 2011
ACCATAAGCGAAGAGAGCAACGCCGTTGGTCTTGTAACGAATGGTATCACAGATAGACAAAGAAAATCAATGACTTCTGTCGTATTTGACCATATATAATGTTGCAGTATCCATATCCCATACGGCTAACGCCCATTGGGGGAAAGACGATGCGGCAGTTTTCTGAACGATTTTCTTCATGTCGGATACAACAGGAGTATACCCAGTTTGGAATAAGAATTTTCCGTTTTTTCCGAATGGAAGGTTCAAATCGCTTTCCGGATAGACGGAGGATACCAGCTTGCGAAGCGCGGCACGGCAATCCCATAGATTTCCCCATGCTGCAGTGGGAGTTTGAAGAAACGCCTCGTCCACATTATAATAGGCCGCAATCGTGATGTGCGTGAGGCTTTCCTCCGTATAGGATTTGAAGAGCCAGGAAGACCGATAGAGCATCTTTTCCAGACCGATTTCACAGAGATAATGCTGCTCCTCAGAGATGGGCTTCTTCTTTTTCATACATTCCCTCGCTTATATAACGGCAGGCAGATGTTCTTCGGCGGGGCTTCTTCCAAGGCAACACCAAGACCCACACGACACAATCGTGTGGGTCTTGGTGTCTTATGGGTCGAGAGAGCAGTTCCTGCTCTCAATTATCCATTGCTGCACGAAGCTGTTCGTTTGCTTCTTCAACTTTCAGACGAGACAGAATGAAGGTGATGATTGCATCCAGAGCGAAGGGAATCACAAGATACATGATCTTCAGCATCGAGATGCAGGATTCGGGCTGAACGGCCAGACTGCTGTCAAAATGGCTTGCAGCCAGCAGCCAGCCGGTGATTGCGGTGCCAAGACCGCCGCCAAGTTTTACGCCCAGAGAAGTGCAGGAGTACATCGTTCCGTCCACACGCTTGTGCTTCGTCAGCCAAGTGTACTCGGAGCAAGCTGCGATCACGGCGTTCATGTCGCCCTGCCAAGGACCCTGACCCAGAGCTGCGATTGCGGTAAAGAGCAGCATCAAGGTCACATTGCCGCTGCCCATGTAACCAGCTACAGCAACCAGTGCACGAGAAATCGTTGCCAGAGTATAGCTCATTACATTCAGCTTATACATTCCATTCCACTTTGCAACCAAGGTCGGGGTGAACACCAGCGCGATGATCAGAGGAATGTTGACTGCCCAAGAGAATACACCGAACAGATTCTGGTTGCCAAGGATGTAGGTTGCATAGTAGGTGCCCATGCTGATCATGGCACCGTAGATCTGCTGCAAAATGTAGGTGCCGCAAATCATCATATAATATTTGTTGCCAGCAAGCAGCTTTGCAGCCTGAACCAGATTATACTTTTCGTCCTGCTCGATTTCCTTTTTGTCGGTGGTATCCACCAATTCGCCTTCCGGCAGTTCCTTCACGGAGAAAACGGAGAGGGTGTTGACAAGCAGACCGATGATGGCGTAAATGATTGCAACAGTGCGCCAGCCGGCAGCACCACCGCCCAATGCCGTAACAGCACCCAGCGTGATGGACTGGATGAGCAGGCTGGTGGCAAAGGCGAACATGAAGCGGTAAGAACCCATCTCGACCTGCTCTGCGCTGTTCTTCGTGACAAGAGCGGTCAGGGCAGAATAAGCGATGTTGTTGGCGGTGTAGAACACGGCGTTCAGCAGCGTGTACGCAATCAGGAACCATGCGTACTGTGCAAACTGCCCGAGATTCGCGGGAATTGCAAAAATAGCCACCAGCGTGATGGCGCAGCCGATGTAGCCGTACAGCATCCACGGACGAGCCTTGCCCATCTTAGAGTGCGTTTTGTCGATCAAAGAGCCAAAGAAGATGTCCGTTACACCATCCAGCAGCTTGGAGACTGCGATCAGGGTGCCGACAATGCCGGGGTTCAAACCAACCGTGTTGGTCAGATAGATCATTACAAAGGATGACAGGAATGCGTATACCACGTTGCCTGCAATATCGCCTGAACCATAGCCGACTTTGTTGTACCATTTCAAATAGCGTTTCTCCGTCATTTTCCGATTCTCCTCATTTACTTCGATTTTACAAGGCTTACGCTTTTTCGGCAAGATGTCAAATTCTCTTGCGTTTTGTCTGAAAGTATTATAAAATTTATATTGACAAAATCATATTGAAAAAATGGAACAAAGTATGCACAAAATCACACAGTTTGTGAAAATCAAACAGAACGCATTCCGATTCCGGCAAAGTCTTTAAGAAAGAAGGTGGTATTGAGATGTATTTCAACTCTGGCTACTTAAACAACTCTCGTCTTGATTTCAAGGATTACACAAAACCGTTGGTGGTAGGAAGCTGCGGCACCTACCGCCTGAAAAAGCGTTCCATGCTGCCGACATACTGGAAGAAGGGCCGCAGAGACTATCAGATCTTATATGTGGCATCGGGCAAGGCGCATTTCTGGTTTAATGGAATCGAGGAAATCGTTGACTCCGGCCACATGGTTCTTTACAAGCCCAAAGAGGTTCAAAAGTACGTTTACTATGTTGAAGATCACCCGGAGGTGTTCTGGATACATTTTACTGGCTATGACGTTAAGAACATTCTGGAGTACCATGGCATCTCTTTGAATCAGCACGTCTTTTACAGTGGAACACTGCCGGAATATAAGATGTTGTTCCGAAAAATCATTCGGGAACTTCAGCAATGCGAATACGGGTATGAAGATTACATCGCTTCGTCGTTCAACAACATTCTGCTGCTTGTCAGCCGCCAGCAGCAGAACGGCGAAAACTATACCGTGACGATCCCCGAAGAAATCGAGATGGCGGTTTCTTATTTTAACGAAAACTACAATACGAAGATCAGCGTGGCGCAGTATGCCGAATCGCTGCATATCAGTACGAACTGGTTCATTCGTAATTTCAAACAGCACATGAAGATGAGTCCGGCGCAGTACCTTCTCTCCTTGCGGATGGTCAACGCACAGAGCTTGTTGGAAAATACCGATTACAGTGTCGGTGAAATCGCTGAGATCGTGGGGTACGATAACCAGCTTTATTTTAGCCGGGTGTTCAAAAAGGAGTATGGCATCAGTCCAGCGCAGTATAGGAAAAGAGCAGAAAACCAAAGTGCGGCACCGATGGAATCTGATGTCGGAGAAATCACTCGTGAAGATTGAAACGGGAGTTCTACGGTACGCAGTGCCAGCAAACCTGCTAACGAGTGTCAATAGCCTGAACAAAAAAATCATCAAAAATTTATTGCCGGGTGCAGTTGAGCATCCGGCAACTTTAATAAGCCGACAGCACAGCTTGTCGGCTGAAAATCATCGTAATGGTTCATCAGAAACCATCAACAGGCATCAGGAGATGGCTTGGAACGCAGAAATTCAGTAACACGAGCGTAATAGACTCGCAGGAACTTGGCACTTCCTGCGACGGTATAAACGTAATAATGCTTTCCTTCGGAACGCTTTTTGTCCATAAAGCAGTAAACAGCATTTTCCGGGTTTGAGCGTGTTAAAATAATATTCGATACAATAAAAATAGTTCGCCTCAGATGCGGTGAACCTCGTTTAGAAACATGGCGTGACTTGGATTCAAATGTACCAGACTGGAACGGTGGTGCATCAATACCAGCAAAGGCTACCAACGCTTTCTTGTTTTTGAACCGCCGAACATCACCAATTTCGGCCATAAGAGCAGGCCCGGTAATGGGTCCGGCTCCTTCCATCTGCATCACAACCTCGTATTCGGGGAGCATTGCAGCCAACCGCTGCATTTCAAGCTGGGTGCTTTGCTTGGCCTCGCAAACGGCATTCAGGCTTTTACAAGCCTGCGTGATCAGCATCTTCGTACTTTCGCATTTCGGAAGAGTAGCCACGCCCTCCTGTGCAAGCAGATAGATTTTGTGAGCGGTATCTGTACGGAACTTGTAGTTTTTTCGTTTGCACCATCCCCGATAAGATTCCGTGAAAGCTTCCATGGAATATTGACAGACACAATCCTTGTGCCGATAACGCAGAAAGAAGTCCACCCACTTTTCATGCCCATTTGCATTTTTTGTGTTCGGAGCAAACGCAATATTTACGCCGGGAAATGTTTGGTCAGCCAGTGCAATCAGACCGTTCCGCAACGCTGTTGCAGTCGCAGTGATTCGCTCATTTGCTCTGGATTGCATTTTAAGAAGCAGCCTGGTTTCTTCTTCATTGTTAAACGGGGGTAGTGTATCCCAAAAGGTGAGCGCATAGTTTGCAATTTTAAGAGCATCCGCTCGGTCCGTCTTTAGCTTTCGGATCGTATTATCACTAAAATCGTGAATCAGCATCGCATTGACAATGGAAACAAAAAAGCCCGCTTCCTTCAATGTCGGTGCAATTGGTCTCCAGTACGTACTGGTATGTTCCATTACAATACGGATATCGCCTCCCAGTTTTTTGAGTGTGGATGCCAGCTTTTTCAAGTCACTGTTCGTGTGGTGAACCTCGAAAGGCCGAAGTGCGATTTCGCCTCCGGGTCTCCGTACCGCAACTGTGCTTTTGCTCTTAGACACATCGATACCGACGGCGGTAATAACAGCAGCTTCCATTTTTCTGACCTCCTTTAATGCCGGTTCCGCCTATGCCCATTACCGATTCAGCTTGCTTTGTGACACGAATGTACGGCAACATTTTTATCTGCCGATAACTCAACCTGCGTCAATCGAACGCTGCAATGGAGATGGCGGAGAACAGTTTGCGCGTACGAGCGTGAAAGCTCAAGCAGGGCAGCGTTCTCTCTGCACATCTCAATTGTAGCTTAGGTTTGGGCGTCTGTATAGCTCACTGGCTGTGAGCTTCTCAGAACCAACACCATTGTAGACCAATTAAGCAAAGTCAATAGCACATGTGGCTGATAAGAACAAAATCGAACGGTTTGTGTTCGGTATTCGCCGTTTATAGCCCTGCCATCGCTTACACCAAGTAAAGAACAAGGACATTGAAAGACGCCAAATTCAAATTTTTCGCATACCAAATAAGGCCCTGTGTTTGTTTCAGGGCTTGAATCTCTCAAAAACTTCAGGCCGCTTTTACAAATCCCTGTTCAACAGCATGCTGCTCTGGTGTTTTCAGCTCGAAGGACTTCTGGTCACGCAAGACCGCAAAGATTATAAAGACCAATTTGTGCATTGACGCCGCTTGAGCAACCTTTGCCGGTTTGTTTTTACATTTCTTTTCATAGTAACTGAGCAGTACAGGGTTCGCTGCAGAGTCCTTCCCATGCTTACAAATCGCATTAACTACACCCATGTGAAGTGCAGCTCTTGCATAGGGAGAACCACGTTTTGAGAGCTTGTTCTTTGTTCCTCTGAATGATCCGGATTGTCGTTCTGTTGGGTCTAAGCCAAAATATGCTGCAAGCTGTTTTGGCTTCTTGAACAACGAGATATCTCCGATTTCTCCTAGTAAAAGGGCTGCCGAATGACTACCAATACCAGGGATGCTTTGCAGTAAAGAAACGTTGCTTCGCATTTCTTTTATCTGAGCCAGCAAATGATCTATTGCGGCTTCGATTTGAAGCACACTTTCGGACAATGTACGAAGCATTTGAATGGTACAAACAATGAGTGTTGCATCGGCACATGAATGAATCCCCAATGTCTGTGCTTTTTGAGCTGCAGAGATTAGCAATCCAGCTTTCTTTTTAGCAAAACTATAACCAGACTTGCTTGCAGCAGCAATCACTTCTACCAGTTCTGATTCTTCCTCTACAAGCAAAATGGTCGGCGTCGGAAAACGTACAAGCACAGCACAAGAAGTGACGCCTCCCACATCGGAAAAGACCTTATCATAGCCTGGAAAGGTCTGATCCAAAAGGGCTGTTAATCGGTTTTTATAACTCGAAACGTCGTTCAACAATTCCGCACGATGTCTGCAGAGCTGGCGTAGCGCACGCGTTGCCGTTTGAGGAATTTGGGAAGGACGTAATGTCTTTGTTCGATACATCATTGCCAGTTTGAAGGCATCCACACGATCGGTTTTCCTCTTTCTGATAGAGAAGTCCTTCATCGAATTGCTTTGAAGTGGATTCACCACGATCACGTCATATCCATGCTCTGAGAAAAATTGAAAGAGGATCAAATGGTAGTGTGAGGTAGACTCCATCACAATAACAGGCTTACTGAAAAAAAGCCGCTCAGCCTTTTGGAGTAGGGCGTTCGCTCGATTTATCGATGTTTCGTCGTGATAAATCTTTTCTTGTGCAAAGATTTTGTTGTCTGGCGACAAAATGCACATATCACTGAATCGTTTGCTGACATCAATTCCAGCTACCGGACAATAACTCATATACACCTCTCCTTTCAGGGCAGTTTCGCTTCTTCGCAAAAGTAACAGGCGCGTTGTTGACACGGGTAACGGTTGTGCCGACCCAACCAATCAAAACATTGAATCTTTTACGAAGCGAACGGACGGTCTACACTGTTAGTAATTCCTGAATGGAAACCAAGCAAGCAGTTTTGCCACTTTCAGCCCCAGTTAGTACTTCAATATTACTATGTTTTGGAAATCGGCACAACCATATAACCGTCTTTGATGAAACTGTTTTTGTTTCATCGATGACATTGTACCGGCAAGCAGGGCATTCGTCTATACAAATGCTATTTTGCTTTGCAAAATGCTTGTTGGGCTGTGCCCAAACCCCATTTGTTCTGCATCGTGCCGATGCAGGCTGCGCGTTTTTTCAAAACGCTTCTATTTATATATGGTAGAGTTTCAAGACAGTTGCGCTCTGCAATTTTGATGGAGACATCTCAAGCCAAACGAACAGCCAGCAACGGCCTCAACGGTAAGTGAGGTCATGATGCTGGCTGTTCTTCGTTCAGAACGGAAAACATTCGACATTTTCGCTGGTTCATGGTACACTACATCCAATCCATGCGAATCCGTTGGAGGTGATTGTGTTGCTTTCCCTGTACTTAGCTGTTCTTGACGATCAAAGCAAAGAAGAACAATTTATAGATGTATATAATACCTACAAACGGCTGGTCTACCATACCGCTTACAAAATTATGGGCGATTCGTATCTGGCAGAAGATGTACTGCAAGAGGTGTTTTTGTACGTTGCCAAAAATTTTTCTAAAATTCATCGAGAAAACTGTCACAAACTTGCCGCTTATCTCGTTAGTTGTAGTAGAAGCCGTGCATACGATATGCTTCGCAAGCAGCGAGAAGAACCGCTGGAAGAAGTCCCGGACGCACCAGATGATGCCCCGGTGCCGGATGATGCAACAGTCAGCACCGATAACATCCAACATCTGACAGAACTGATCGGACAGATGAAACCGATGTACCGTGATCCGCTGCGCCTTTTGGCAATGGGTTACACCAACCGAGAAATTGCGGAATCGCTTGGACTGACGGACGAAATGGTACGAATATGGATTTTTCGTGGGAGAAAACTATTGTGGAAGGAGTTGAATGGCTTTGAGTGAGCGAACAGAGGTTTCTTTTGATGTAGCTTTGATGATGGCACTCCGTGCAGATGCACAGAAGGAACTGGACGAGCTGCCAACTCCGGCACAGCTTAAAGAACGCTACCCGGACACTTCCCGATGGGATGCTCGTTTGAAAGCGGCATTGCATAAACGCCACCCGGTGCTGAAACGAGTGCTTGTTGCGGCCCTGACGCTGGTAATTTTAACTCTCGGCGCGCTTGCGGTAAGTGCAGATTTCCGCAGGGCAGTCTATACGATGATTCAAAAATTTCTGCCCATTGAGATGCAGCTGACGTATCAAGTGGACGGAGAGCCATTAGAGAAGCTCCCGAATGGATACAGCGACCATTATGTGCCGGATGGCTTTGAACGAGATTATGAACAAGGGTATGATAACGAAATATCCTTTCTTCATGCCTATGTTGATGTCAATGATAAGAACATCTTTTATTATGTGGACTGTTCCGTAATTCAAGACTATGGACAAGTCGAAACTTTCGACAATGAGCATACGGTTTATGAGCGCATTAAAGTTGGAACAGCCGATGCAACACTCGGAACGAACAATAGCGGAGGCCGTACAGGATATGTGCTAGTATGGGAGAAAGATGGCATTTCGCATACGATTATTGGAAAGATATCGCATGATGAGCTTCTAAGAATTGCGGAAAGCATTTCCTGATTTGTCAAGACCTTGCCGACACACTTGTGATTGTTTACAAATGTGTCGGTATTTTTCTTAGTCTTGCCGCTACGGCCTTTGGCACTGGTCAACCGAGGCGATATAACGAAAACAGCACCGTTAAGGGAACGATTTCGCAAAGCTTTTATCAAGTTAATCAAAGTCAAAAAACGGGAGTGCTTGAAATTATCGAGAGAGATACCTAAGATATGATGCTGGAGGAGCGAGATGAAAAGGTTTCAAATTCTAATCCTCGCAATCATGCTGGCCAGTTTATCTGCCTGCGGAACAAATTCGCTACCGTCATCCTCCACCGAATCCTCTGTTTCCATATCGGTATCAAATCCACAAGATTTTTTATCAGAACTTGAGGATATGGAAACGAGTCAAATATTAGAAGAACTTAAAATTTCAGATGGCGGATATGCTCCTGCTTGTAAATATCGTATTGTTTAATAGACGGTTATTTCTTTTGTGTTTTAGTCGCTTTTGGGCAAAAACGGGTATGTTTTGGGTTGAATTAAAATCAAACACCTAATATACTATATAGTATGGTTAGTTAAGCATAACCCTTTTGCACTACCAATTATAAAAGAGGAGGAAACCCTATGTCAGAGATAAAAGAACAAGATCGCAAAAAAGATGAAGAAGGGCAGGTTGCGATTAAACGTTTGTCCAAGCCCATAAAAGGAAGGATACTTTTAGCTCAAATTTTTACAATTTTTTCTGCGTTATTGTCTTTCGTCCCATATTTAGCTTTAGTGTGGTTAGGGGATATTTTTTTATCGGCGCAAACCACAGGCGAACAGATTGATGCAGTACAAGTACATAAAGTTGTGAATCTTTTAGTTATGGCTTTTCTTTCAAAATTGTTTTTCCATGCACTGTCTTTAATTATCACACATTTCGCGGATATGAAATTGCGTTTCATTATTCGCCAAAGGATTGTAGAACGTTTGAGCCATGTACCACTTGCGTGGTTTAGCCAAACTGATTCCGGTAAAATACGTAACGCTGTACAGGATGATACAAAAACGGTTCATACTGTCGTGGCTCATGCGCCAGTTGATATGCTAAACGGTGTGTTAGCGCCATTAGTACTACTTGTATTTATGTTTGTGATTAATTGGCGTTTAGCACTTATTAGTATCGTGACCATCCCACTATACTTTTTATTACAAGGAATTTCTATGAAGGATATGGGGCCAAAAACTGCTGAAATGAACAGGCATCTGGGGGAAGTTTCTTCTACAATGATTGAACTGGTTGCTGGTATCAAGGTAGTGAAAGCCTTCTCTAAGACTGGAAAAGCCCATCAAAATTACGCCAGCGCAGCAGAAGCTTTTTCTAAATCTTATTGGGATTGGTGTGCGCCATTGATTGGTCTTTGCTCTATAGCAGGAGAACTTATTTCAGCACCGTTACTTTTGTTCGTCAATTTCACCGGTGGCGCATTGGTTATGGGAGCCGGTTTAGCGAGTCTTCCTCAAGTTCTGGCTTGCACTTTAATAGCAATCGTTTTACCTGTTGCAATTAGCTCCGTTGCTAATATTACATGGTCCTATCAAATGGCTGGAGCTGCTGCCATCCGCCTTTGCGATATTATGGATACTCCCGTCATTCCTGAAACGAAATCTCCACAAAAGCCTAACGGACTTGTTCTGCAGGTGAAGGATGTTACTTACTCATATGGAGATACGCAAGCATTAAAAGGGGTTAATCTTACTTTGAATCCTAATACAATAACAGCTTTAATTGGCCCTTCTGGTTCTGGCAAGTCTACGCTTGCTACACTTATCGCACGTTTCGATGATCCGCAAAATGGTTCTATTAGTTTAGGAGGTGTAGACTTAAGAGACATTTCATCGCAAACGCTCTATGACAAAATTGCCTTTGTGCTTCAAGACCCTATGCTCATTAATGCCAGTATCCAGCGGAATATATCGCTTGCAAGACAGGATGCAAGTATAGAGGAGATCCGTAAAGCAGCGAAAATTGCTCAGATTGACGATTTGATTATGTCTCTACCTAAAGGTTATGATAGCGTATTGGGAACGGATTGTTCTTTATCGGGAGGAGAAAGCCAAAGAGTTAGCATCGCTCGTGCGGTTTTAGCAGATGCGCCAATTTTGATTATGGATGAGGCCACAGCTTTTGCTGATCCAGATTCAGAACTGGAAATTCAAAAAGCACTTAATGCATTGATTAAAGATCGTACTGTGTTGGTTATTGCGCATCGTCTAAATGCCATTTTAGGTGCAGACCAAATAGCTGTAATGGAGCAAGGGAAAATAATTGCTCTTGGAACGCATCATGAACTTTTAGATAATGTACATTATCAAGCACTATTAAGACAAGGTGGTTTCAATCATTTGAATGAGAAAGGAGAAATAAGGTATGAATAAGTCAAAATGGCTTTTATCGAGATTTCATCGTTATATGCTTGATAGAGACCAAAAAATGTACAAAAAAGGAACATTATTTTGTATTCTGTCAGGGGGCCTGATCGGTCTTGCACTTGCCATTATGATGCCAGCTACCACAACTCTGCAAACGCAAAGTACGCAGTGGGGAGTATCATTTTGGGGCTGGATGATTGTACTTGCCAGCGTAGCGCTATTGGCTTCTGTATTCTCTTTCTTAGGCACAAAGCTCAGTTATACGGCTGGCCTTGGCTTTATGAAAAATATGCAAACTATCGTGGGAAACAAGGTGGCGCGCTTACCACTTGGTTGGTTTCAAGCAGACAGTGCCGGAAAACTTTCGCGTATGGTAACGCAGGAAATGATTTCTACCGGTCAGACAGCCGCGTTCTTTATTGGACAGCTACTAAAAAATGCGTCTGCAGTCGTTGTTTTCTGTATTGCCACATGGTTTTGGAATTGGCAGCTTGGTATACTTTTAACGCTTGCTATTCCCGTTCTTTTTCTGCTTATGAAAATTTCGCAAATTTGTGTGGGAAAAGGGAATAGTCTTGAAGAACCAGCGGAACAAGAAATTGCTTCCCGCGTAGTGGAATTCGCAAAGTGCCAGGGGGCACTTCGCGCCTGCCATGTTGGTGCAGACTACGAAGAACTGAAAGATAGTTTTGTGAACAGTAAAAAGCAATCTGTCCGCGGGCTATGGTGGAGCGCTTTGGGACAGGTGCTTTCCGGTATGGGAGTACAAATGCTTGTCGCTGGAATGATTACCTTTGTAAGCCTCTTGGGACTTGCTGGAGATATGGGGGCATTAGAAACTGTGGTAATGATTGGCGTTACCTTGCGTTTTACTACACTCTTAAACGACATAGTATCTTCTCTTTTCGGAATGGAAGACCGTCGCCAAATGTTAAATGCTTTAGATGAAGTCGTAGATACTGCTGAAATGCCCAGCGTAACAAAGACCAAAGGTAATCCTAAAAATTCTGATGTTTCTTTAAATCAAGTGACCTTTGCATATGTAAAAGATAAGCCAGTGATAAGAAATATTAGCTTTACAGTGCCTGCCAATAAAATGTTTGCTATTGTTGGCCCTTCTGGTTGTGGCAAAACAACAATCATAAAGTTAATTGCTCGTTTTTATGATGTGAATGGTGGGAATATTTGTATTGGAGACATTGACTTGAGAGATTTTACAACCGAAGATTTGTTTAAGCAAGTGTCTTTTGTATTTCAAGATGTTTATCTTTTTAATGATAGCCTAAAAAACAATATACTTATGGCGAAGCCTGATACATCAGAACGAGAATTAAATGAAATTGCCGATCTTGCGGGTGTAACGGAAATGATTCAGCGACTTCCTGATGGATGGAATACCCTTTGCGGAGAAGGAGGACGAGCACTTTCCGGCGGTGAGCGCCAGCGCGTTTCGATTGCACGAGCTTTGTTGAAGCACGCTCCAATTGTCTTGTTTGACGAAGCGACCTCAGCACTTGATGCTGAGAACGAAACTAATATCGTGCGCTCCATAGAAACTCTCAGGAAAAGGTCTACATTGATTGTTGTAGCGCATAAGCTCGAAACAATTCAGATGGCGGACGAAATTATTGTGTTAAACAAAGAAGGGCATATAGCGGAGGTAGGTAGCCATGAAAAGCTATTGGCTAAAAATGGTGCCTATAAAGAATTTTGGGATAAACGCAACGCCAGTTCTCAATGGAAATTAGCATAAAATTATTCAACAAAATAGAAATAACCGGGCACAGAGCTATATCGCTGTGTCCGGTTATCTCTGTAATAATAGCTTGGGGTGATTTATTCTCTTGTTGACCAGCGCCTCAAAACAAGTTATTATATAGTTAGTTAACTCTAACACACATTAGGGAGGGGATTCGAATGATACATGGAAGTGATTATCTCAGTAAGCTATATAACGATTTAATAACGAATACGCCTCAAACATTTTCCATGAATATTTCATCTGAGTTTGGGCCAGGTAGAATCGCACAGACTAAGATCAAACATGGTGTTATTCTTTCGGATTGGCAGATGCGCTATCAATTGGATACAGATGTGAACATGCAAGGCCCCGGTAATGACGAATATATGCAAATCATATTCTGTTTGAATGACGGTGTCTCATGGGGAATTATGAATGAACCGCGTTCCATTACATTACAAAAAAATGAGTCTTGTATTTATTCAGGGACTGAGAGGGCGGAATATATTTGTTATAAGAAAAACAGTGATTTTTCTTTTAAGACCATAAAAATACCTATTACGTATTTTGCACAATTACTTTCGGAATACTTCGAGGGGCAAGAAGTTACAGTATATAGGAAGAAACTTTTAGAAGGGATTTCTAAAATTCCCGTTACTCCAATTATGGAGCAAATTTTGGCAGAAATGAATCAATTTTCTCAATATCGTGGCAGCCTGGGTTATCTATATTTAGACGGTAAACTATTAGAACTGTTATCTGTCTATTTAGGAGAGGTTCTTGAATTAGACATTTTGATGGGTAAAAACATCACAATGTCTCGGACTGAAAGAACTGCTATTATGGAGATAAAACGAATTATTGACAGCCAGATTGCTTTTGCTCCATCCTGTAAGGAATTATCGCGTCTGGTGCATTTGAGCGTACCAAAACTGTCACGAGGATTTTCATCTCTCTATGGAATATCAATTCATCAATATATTATTGACCAACGATTGGCGCAAGCAGCACAATTACTTTTGGATGGGGACAGGAATGTAAGTGAGATTGCTTCTATTGTGGGTTATGGAAAACCAAGTAATTTTGCAGCAGCCTTCAAAAAAAGATACGGTGTAATCCCTAAGAATTATAGGGAAACACGTTTCAATAGGTTAAATGAATAGAAATGGGTATCTTTGGGGTAGAAATGGGTATCTTTTGGGTTGAACCCTTTTTTCGCAAGTGATAATCTATGCAGTGTGGTTAGCATAAACTAATCACGCTGCATTTTATTATAACAAGGAGGAATTTCTTCATGAGTACACTTGCAAATTCAAATCAAAAGAAACGTAGATTAGAAGGCAAAGATCTTATCACTATTGGTATTTACACAGTGATCTACATGGTCATTACGATGTTAGTTGCCATACTTGGATTTATTCCTATTTTTATCCCGTTAATGGCAGTGCTTTGTCCCTTGGTTGGCGGTATTCCTTATATGTTGTATGTCACTAAGGCGAAGAAGTTTGGTATGACTGCAATTATGGGCTTTTTGATCGGCTTGCTTAACATATTTGGCGGAAATGGCTATTTAACCATGCTGACAGGACTTGCCGGCGGTCTGATTGCCGATATAATCTTAAAAAAGGCAGATTACAAAAGTTCAAAGAGTGCTGTTTTATCCTGTGGCGCTTTTAGTATTTGGGTATTTGGTAACTTCGCACCCATTTTCTTGAACCGTGACAGCTATCTTGTGATGCTGACAGAGGGATATGGCGCAGAATATGCCACAACACTCAACACCTATATGCCTATGTGGATTGCCCCTATTCTGTTGGTCGCTTGCTTTGTATTTGGTGTTGTCGGTGGTGTGATTGGAAAGGCCATTTGTAAAAAGCACTTCCAGCGTGCTGGTATTGCATAATGGCGCGGGAAATTCTTCTCAGCAAAAAAGCAGAAACGGGTCTGCGGCTTGATCCGCGTACAAAACTGTTGCTCATCTTCATCATCAGTATTTTTGTCATGGGAGGGACAGGCGGAGAAGCTATGGGGCTACTCCGCCTTGTTCTTTGTGCCATTCCAGCTTTGTTACTGCTTTGTTCCAAACAATTTGGAAAAGCGGTTGGATACATTGTTATTTTTGCTGCTTTTTATGCTGTTCAAATCTCTGTCTTGCCGCATCTCACAGGAATATTGAATTTTCTTGCGCTGTTTACAACTGGTTTCTTTTGCCGCATTCTTCCCAGCGTTGCAATGGCGGCCTATGCTGTGAAAACAACAACAGTCAGTGAATTGATTTCCGGCATGGAAAGAATCCATATGCCCAAAGAGGTGACGATTCCCTTAACGGTCATGTTCCGCTTCTTTCCAACTGTTTTTCAGGAGTCAGAAGCAATTAGTGACGCTATGAAAATGCGAGGGATTAAACTTGGAGGGAAAAAATCTTCAAAAATATTGGAGTATAAGCTGATCCCGATGATTACCTGCTCTGTGAAAATCGGTGAGGAACTTTCCGCTGCGGCAATTACCCGTGGTCTCGGTGCTCCTGTCAAGCGCACCAATATTTGTCGGCTTAAATTTAATTTTGCCGATGTGGTGCTGATTTTGTTTTGTTGCTTTGTAGTGTTTTGGGCGATTGCTTCCCCGATAATTTCCGCAGGAGGGATTTTGCCATGATAGATTTTCAAAATGTTTCTTTCTCTTATGGTGAAGAATCCCGCGGTGGAGGGATTAGAAATATCAATCTCACCATAAAAACAGGGGAGTTTGTTTTACTCACGGGGGAATCCGGCTGTGGGAAAACAACGATTACCCGTTTAGTAAACGGGCTGGTGCCTCATTATTATGAGGGCAATTTAGAAGGCGATGTCTTTCTGGACGGAAAAAGCGTAGCTGATACGCCACTTTACGACTTGGCTGCTATGGTGGGATCTGTGTTCCAAAATCCTAAAAGCCAGTTTTTCAACGTAGATACGGATAGTGAATTAGCCTTCGCCTGTGAAAATTTGGGCTATCCCCAGGAGGACATCCTGCAAAGGATGGATCGGACAATTTCCAATTATCATATTGAAAATCTGATGGGGCGGAGCGTGTTTGCTCTATCTGGCGGGGAAAAGCAAAAAATAGCCTGTGCTTCATCAAGTGTATTGCTGCCGGGAATTATGGTTCTTGACGAACCATCTTCTAATTTGGATATGGCTGCCATTGATGACCTGCGGCAGGTCCTGAGCCTCTGGAAAAAGCAAAGCAAAACAATTCTGATTGCAGAGCACCGCCTTTACTACCTTCACGATCTTGTGGACCGTGTACTATATGTAAAAGATGGAGAGATCGAACAGGAATACACACCTGCTGAATTTGACAGCTTATCGGATAGCACTCGAAAAGAAATGGGACTGCGGCCGTTTTCTCTCTCGAAGCTGAAACCCACTAATCAGTATCAGACGCATACAGCTAAACAGATGGAACTTCAAAATTTCTGCTTTGCGTATAAAAAGCAAGCACCAGAAAGCCTCCATATTCCAAATGCAAAACTGCCTGTTGGAGAAACGATTGCCATTATCGGTCTGAATGGCGCTGGAAAATCTACTCTGGCCCGCTGTGTTTGCGGGTTGGAAAAGAAATGTGGCGTCTTGCAGGTTAACGGGAAAGCCCTTGATTGGAAAGCCCGGCTTAAACATTGTTATATGGTAATGCAGGATACCAGCCATCAGTTATTTACTGAAAGCGTGACAAATGAAATCCTTCTGAGCATGGACGATGAAGATGAGACTGTTGTGGAGCAAATCCTTGAACAGTTTGATCTGCTGGAATATAAAGACAGGCACCCGCTTTCTCTTTCCGGCGGGCAGAAGCAGCGAGTAGCGATCGCATCTGCCATTGTGAGTAACCGGGAGATCATTGTGTTTGACGAACCAACCAGCGGACTTGATCTCAAACATATGCGGAAAGTTGCGCAGAGTTTGAAGTCACTTGCAGATCAAGGCAAAACGCTTCTTGTTATTACGCATGATCCGGAGCTGGTGATGGCAAGTTGTTCGTATGTGATTCACATGGAAAAAGGTCAAATTAAAGAGAACTACCCTTTGGATGTTAACGGAGCGAAGAAAGTTTTGAACTTTTTTAGAATCTAATTCACATTCTTAGAAATCAGTTTTCAAAAGCAAAAATCCGCCGAGGAATCCTCCCGAAAAAAACGGGAAGAATCCTCGGCGGATTTCGTTTATCGTGTTGGCTCTTTTTCGGCTGTGTCTTTTTCCTCTGCAAAAAACATCTCTACATTTTTCTGAGCTTTCATCAACTCCTGCATCTCATCTCGTGCCTTCCGGTAGTCTGGGTATGCTTCTTTCTTCTTTTTAAGAAGTGCAGCGTATTCGATGCTCAAGTCCTTGGCTTTTGGCAGCTTTTTCAATCCAGCTTCATCAAAAGCGGCTTTTGCAGCCTTGTGCAGGGTGATTTCTTCCCGATGGGCATCCAGAAAGCTCTTACTGTACCCGGCTTTGCGGTAGGCATCATAGACCGGACGTGTCCGGGCATAATTAACGATGTGCGTCCTCAGAACAGCAATCTCGGTCATGCGCGCTTCTGCAGCTTTAATGGAATCGCCCAACTCGTGATAGCGAGCAGTTGCTGCATCCACACGTTCCTGCATTTCTTTAATGCTGCCGATTTTATGCTCCTGTAAGAAAATCAGCGTCTTGGACATTTCTTTCAGATTATATCGCTTTGCCCAGCGAGCATACCCCATGCTCTTTCCCTCGGCCCGATTTGCCTGAATGTCCACCAGCATCTGAAACTTTTGTTCCGGTACGATGCGCTTCTGCTTCTGCCGGGGATGGTGTTCGGCTTCCCCAGAGATAACAGCTTTCAGTTCTTCTTCACTATATTCTGCGCCCAAAGTGCGAAAACGGATGAAGCGTTTCTGCCGCGCACCTTTGACCGAGGTGTGCTTTCCTCGTTTGATTACATAGGAAAGCTGATGGGGAGAAATATTGAGCTGCTTTGCGAGGATTTGCCGGTCGCCTGCCGCCTGATTCAGCATGATGATCATGTCGCTGTTCTCAAAAATATTCTCGACTTCACGAGAAGAAAGAAGGTCTTTCACGTTCTGGGTCAACCCCGTGGGAATACCGCCCCACTTGCGGAAACGCTTCCAGATCTCCACGGAATAGGCGGCGGTCTGCTCCTCTTTCAGCAAAAGGTGCATCTCATCCATATAATACCGGGTGGACTTTCCGCTGCTGCGGTTTGCCGTGACACGCCCCCACACCTGATCCTGAACAATGAGCATCCCCAGCTTTTTCATCTGCTTGCCCAGCTCCTTGATGTCATAGCAGACGATGCGGTTATTGACGTTCACGTTGGTGCGGTGGTTGAACAGGTTCAGACTGCCCTTGACGTAGATTTCCAGAGCCGCGGCAACATGATGGGCTTCTTTTTCATCCTGCTGGAGCAGGGCATTGTACAAATCCTCAAGGATCGGCATATTCTCCGGGCAGGGATCAGCGAAATATTTGCGGTAGATCAAATGGACACAACGGTCAATGACCGTCTTTTCCACCGGGAGCAGACCTTCCTTGCCGCCGACCACCAGTTCACACAAGGAAAGAATAAAGTCTGCTTTCAGGGACAGCGGGTTATCTTCCTCTGAATAGTTGGCGTTAATGTCCATCGGGTTGATGAACTGGGTGCTGTTGGGCGAGATTTTGATAACCTGACCTTTCAGCCGATTCACCAGCGGGGAGTATTCGCCTTCGGGGTCGTTCACAATAATATCATCGTCTGTCACGAGAAATGCGTTGGCGATTTCACGTTTTGCCGAGAAACTTTTGCCGGAGCCGGGAGTGCCGAGGATAAGGCCATTCGGATTTTTTAGCTTTTTTCTGTCCACCATGATGAGGTTGTTGGAAAGCGCGTTCAGGCCGTAATACAGGCTTTCCTTGCTAGACTGATAAAGCTCCTGTGTGGTGAACGGAATGAAAATGGCCGTGCTGCTGGTAGTCAGGCCGCGCTGAATCTCGATCTGGCAGTCAGCCAGCGGCAGAGAAGACATAAGACCCTGCTCCTGCTGGTAGTCCAGTCTGCACAGATTGCAGTTATGCTTTTGCGCAATAGAACTGGCCTGAAAGATGTTGTTTTCCAGTTCCTGCTCCGTGCGCCCGGTGTTCAGAACGAGGAATGTCACCAAAAACATTCGCTCGTTCTGCGACTGCAATTCCTTTAACAAGGCTTTGGCATCCCTGCCGTAAGTTTTCAAATCTGACGGAAGAATGTCAATATCATACCCGGAACGGATGGCCTTTTTCTGTTCCTCAATGGTGCTGCGGTCAAGTTCGGTGATCGTGCGCTTGACTGTTTTAATGGCACGGTTCTGGTCTACCGACTGGATGTGCATGGTGACAATCTGGCTGGAATCCATGTCCAGAAAATCTTTCAGAAGTTGGTCGCTGATGTCAGAGGCCGTGATACTCAGGAAGCTGGCGGCGCAGTAGATGCCACCCATTTGGAAAGTGCGGCTGTTCTTAAACGCAAAAACTGTGGGTGCAATGGCATCTTTGACGGAAAGGCCGCTTTTCACAAGGTCTTTCCAGTCAAAATGAAATTTGCTGGAACCGTCCA
>OGMJ01000679.1_pt1 | contig 18667 bp, 16 predicted proteins | sample 1573181 | NCBI WGS metagenome assembly OGMJ01 (sample SAMEA2582004, study PRJEB24529) | metagenome | biome: Human gut stool | place: China | collected 2011
CTCTTGCATGCCATGCAAGCGCTCTCCCAGCTGAGCTAATCCCCCATAGCCTGTGCCGTCCCTGACGACGTGTGTTATTATACCAGCCAAATGGAGAGTTGTCAATAACTTTTTTTATTTTTTGTGAGCGACGCTGCGGCTGGTGCTGCGTTTGTAGTAGAACAAGTACTGCTGTACGATGCCAGCCTGCTGATCATAGGAAGGAAAAGGGTCGCGGCCGTCGAATTCCTCATCAATGAGTCGCTGTATCCAGACATCAATGGGAGCCATCGCGGTACGGCCATAGCCAAAGAGGCAGACGCAGTTTGCTACCTTTTTTCCGACGCCGTCCAGCTCGAGGAGGCGGGAAAAGAGCGCGTCGTCGGGCAGCGCCGCCAGAGCACCGAGGTCGAGTGTGCCGCTGGAAGCCTGAGCGGCAGCGTTCTGGATGTAACGGGTGCGGTAGCCCAGACCACAGCCCATCAGCTGCGCCTCAGAGAGGCCGCAGAGCCGCTGCGGGGTAGGGAAGAGAAAAACTTCATCGCCTTCGGCACTGAGCGGTTCGCCGCAGCACCGGGCAAGGTGTTCCACGGCGGTGCGGATGGCCGGAATGCTCTTGCGCTGGGAGATGAGAAAGGTGATGAGCATTTCCCATGGGTCCTGATGCAGGATTCGGATGCCCTGCCCGAAATCGAGCGATTTGTCCAGATAGCTGCTCTGTCCCGCCAAGCTGCGCCGCAGTGCGGCATAGTTCCGGCCCAAATCAAAGTAGTCGGCCCAGTACTCCCGATCTGAGCCATACCATGCGGCATCGTATTGTCCATCGCCCAGCGGAGTCAGATAAAGAAGTGCGCTGCCGGAAAGAAAGCGGTAGCGCCCGTCGGCCAGTTTTTGCGGCCGGAAGCACTGGCCGCTTTCGATGATCTTGTCGAGGTCAAAGTCGTCCTGGATGGCGACGAGCTGATGGGTGAGGGAAACTGTATGCATGGAAAACTCCTTTTTGGAAAAATTGTGGCGATGCCCGATTCGCGGTGGAAACTGGTTTCTATCCGTACCCTCTGCGAGGAGGGCGAACCAAGAAGAAAGAGCAGGTCTAACCTATGGAGCATATTTCTATCCACGCCCTCCGCGAGGAGGGCGACGGAGCGCCCCATCCGGCAGGCGCTCGAACTCAGCATTTCTATCCACGCCCTCCGCGAGGAGGGCGACGATCGAGGAACAGCTCCTTCGGGAAGTCGAAGGTATTTCTATCCACGCCCTCTGCGAGGAGGGCGACAACACGCGGCCTGCGGAGATCATGCCGTGGGCCTATTTCTATCCACGCCCTCCGCGAGGAGGGCGACGCGTACACCGCCGAGTGTATGGAGGCCTTGAAGGTATTTCTATCCACGCCCTCCGCGAGGAGGGCGACGTACGCTCGACGGCGTAGAGCTGACGGGTATGTGATTTCTATCCACGCCCTCCGCGAGGAGGGCGACCGCCACCTTTGCCGCTGCGGTGCAGGACCTGGAAAAATTTCTATCCACGCCCTCCGCGAGGAGGGCGACCGTCAGATACAGGAGTACAAGACCACCCTGAACAATTTCTATCCACGCCCTCCGCGAGGAGGGCGACGAGGACTACGATGGGTAAGCTGCTGGAGCTGCTGATTTCTATCCACGCCCTCCGCGAGGAGGGCGACATGCAGACTCAGACAGCGGCAGGACTGGGAAACGAATTTCTATCCACGCCCTCCGCGAGGAGGGCGACACCGGCGGAGCGGGAAGAAAACCATCCAAAAACATTTCTATCCACGCCCTCCGCGAGGAGGGCGACTTGCCGTTGTCCGGCGCAGCAAACGTCGTAGCAATATTTCTATCCACGCCCTCCACGAGGAGGGCGACTCGGCTACCAGGAGGCCTGGGCCGAGTACCGGATATTTCTATCCACGCCCTCCGCGAGGAGGGCGACCTTTTGCCCTGGCAAGTCATATCCTTGTGACAGATTTCTATCCACGCCCTCCGCGAGGAGGGCGACCGGTGGCACTGCCGAACGAACCGGGAAACCGGTTTATTTCTATCCACGCCCTCCGCGAGGAGGGCGACGTTAAAGGTTGGCTGCGGGCCACCGAAGTTACGCGATTTCTATCCACGCCCTCCGCGAGGAGGGCGACCGCCCGGTCGGCATTATCTGCCCAAGTGGTGAGGGATTTCTATCCACGCCCTCCGCGAGGAGGGCGACGCATCTTACCATGCTTCTTTCCTCCGAAAATCATATTTCTATCCACGCCCTCCGCGAGGAGGGCGACCCCCCGGAAGCATCGCCAGAGGCAGACCGTGTGATTTCTATCCACGCCCTCCGCGAGGAGGGCGACTGCAGCGCGTGATAGATTGCGTCCAGCTTTTCCAATTTCTATCCACGCCCTCCGCGAGGAGGGCGACGTTGATAGGCAGTCTGTAGCCTCCCAGATACTCCGATTTCTATCCACGCCCTCCGCGAGGAGGGCGACTGCCGGGGTCGCGGGATTTGAGACTTGACGTATTTTGACATTTCTATCCACGCCCTCCGCGAGGAGGGCGACGGCCGCCGGGCGCGCATGGGGGTGCAATGTCGGAATTTCTATCCACGCCCTCCGCGAGGAGGGCGACATTGGCGTAGCTCGTGTAGGTATAGAGCTGGGCGAAATTTCTATCCACGCCCTCCGCGAGGAGGGCGACGCAAGCTGTACTGCGGCGAATGCGGCTGCCCGATATTTCTATCCACGCCCTCCGCGAGGAGGGCGACTTCTGGTGGGCAGATGTTCCACGGATTTGCATAGAATTTCTATCCACGCCCTCCGCGAGGAGGGCGACCCATAGACGACCTGCTCCAGGTTCCAGAGGTTCAGATTTCTATCCACGCCCTCCGCGAGGAGGGCGACCTCCGGCTCGATCAGATCCTCGATCTGGCAGCCGAATTTCTATCCACGCCCTCCGCGAGGAGGGCGACCGATGCGGTGGAGGCAAAGGTAAAAGCCCAGCAGATTTCTATCCACGCCCTCCGCGAGGAGGGCGACCTCTCTCCAGTGACTGGATCAAAGAGGGTACGGAATTTCTATCCACGCCCTCCGCGAGGAGGGCGACGTTGTGGACTCTACCGCGCTCAGGTCAACTCCGAGATTTCTATCCACGCCCTCCGCGAGGAGGGCGACCCGGGATGCAAAATGGCAGCAGCGTCCAGCTGGGCATTTCTATCCACGCCCTCCGCGAGGAGGGCGACGATGAAGTGGGACGGCTCCAACAACGATTACAAATTTCTATCCACGCCCTCCGCGAGGAGGGCGACCTCCTCGAGGGATTTCTTGTACTCGTCGATGTCGATTTCTATCCACGCCCTCCGCGAGGAGGGCGACCTGGCGGCGATCTGCTCCACAGCTCCACGTTTCACGATTTCTATCCACGCCCTCCGCGAGGAGGGCGACCGGGTGGCGGGCTTTTTCTTTTGCCATTCGGCAAATTTCTATCCACGCCCTCCGCGAGGAGGGCGACCGGTGTTTCGCTTGCTGTGGCTATATCATAGCATATTTCTATCCACGCCCTCCGCGAGGAGGGCGACCCATCCCTATTCTTCATGGGAGCGCGGCAGTAATATTTCTATCCACGCCCTCCGCGAGGAGGGCGACCTCCTCGAGGGATTTCTTGTACTCGTCGATGTCGATTTCTATCCACGCCCTCCGCGAGGAGGGCGACCACAGCACACACACGCTGGTTTTTGTGCATAAGAATTTCTATCCACGCCCTCCGCGAGGAGGGCGACCCGCAACTACGTCGCCCCACGGCTCACGGAGCTATTTCTATCCACGCCCTCCGCGAGGAGGGCGACCTTTTTTGATTGCCAGCAGGATGAGGTCATCCGTATTTCTATCCACGCCCTCCGCGAGGAGGGCGACCGCGCCGCTGATACTTATAGGAGGCAATATCATGATTTCTATCCACGCCCTCCGCGAGGAGGGCGACCACTGGCCGACGAGCAGATCGCGGCCATCAATGAATTTCTATCCACGCCCTCCGCGAGGAGGGCGACATTCGTTTGCCATCTGCTTATCCTCCTTTGCATATTTCTATCCACGCCCTCCGCGAGGAGGGCGACGCGTCAGCAACACCTACATCGTGATGACCGAGCGATTTCTATCCACGCCCTCCGCGAGGAGGGCGACGGCTGCGGGCTCGACTGGAACGTCAGCATCTACCAATTTCTATCCACGCCCTCCGCGAGGAGGGCGACGCTATGGCCGGGGCCTGGAAATTGAGCAGGCGGAATTTCTATCCACGCCCTCCGCGAGGAGGGCGACTTTCGAGGGGCATCAAGGAAATGCTGCTGGATACGATTTCTATCCACGCCCTCCGCGAGGAGGGCGACACCGGAGCTGACCTACGGCTACTGGGCGGCGGCTGATTTCTATCCACGCCCTCCGCGAGGAGGGCGACCTGGGGCAGGAGAGTCTGGATGTAGCCATGACAGCATTTCTATCCACGCCCTCCGCGAGGAGGGCGACCCGCTCTTTTAGCAGCCTTCGATCAGCTCAACGAGATTTCTATCCACGCCCTCCGCGAGGAGGGCGACGTAGCTGCTGTGCGAGGTCGAGCAGAGGCGGTAGATTTCTATCCACGCCCTCCGCGAGGAGGGCGACGTCAGCTTCGCCGGCACCATCGACCCATCCCTCGGATTTCTATCCACGCCCTCCGCGAGGAGGGCGACGCATTTCGTCCTCCGTTCTGGCTTGCCTGCCCAAATTTCTATCCACGCCCTCCGCGAGGAGGGCGACCCGTTCCCCGGCCCCGGATGCTCCCGCAGCAGTATTTCTATCCACGCCCTCCGCGAGGAGGGCGACGGATAGCTGGTGTCGTACCAGTCAACGCGGAACTATTTCTATCCACGCCCTCCGCGAGGAGGGCGACAGACAACCGTGCAGGCAATCAATGCGCTGGAACGATTTCTATCCACGCCCTCCGCGAGGAGGGCGACCGCACAGGACGTGCAGAGCTACGACCGCAGTACTATTTCTATCCACGCCCTCCGCGAGGAGGGCGACCGGCTTCTGCAAGGTGTTGTATTGGTCGAAAGAATTTCTATCCACGCCCTCCGCGAGGAGGGCGACGCAGCTGCATCCGCACCCGGATAACCCGCGCAAAATTTCTATCCACGCCCTCCGCGAGGAGGGCGACGGTTCCGGCCAGTTCGTCCTTGATTGCGTATACCTATTTCTATCCACGCCCTCCGCGAGGAGGGCGACGTAAAAACCTTCACGCTATCGTAGGAATTGCAGATTTTTATCCACGCCCTCCGCGAGGAGGGCGACCATCGCAGTACAACACATCCTGGAACGCGATGCCATTTCTATCCACGCCCTCCGCGAGGAGGGCGACGATTTGACAACTATTCGCAGTAGACTTTTGCAAATTTCTATCCACGCCCTCCGCGAGGAGGGCGACAGCAAAAACAGAGACAAAATCTCTATTTTCAAACAAATTATACAACATTCTGCACGAATTTAGAAGAGCCTTGATTTACAGCGGGTCAAAGAACTATCCAAATCATGCAAAACGACTCAAAAATCTGGTGCGAAGGTGCCGGAAAGATGCTGAGAACTCGCCCTTCGCACCGGGGCGGGAAACTCAGAACAACAGCAGGCCGTCCTGCTCGAAGGGCGGATGAACGCCGATATGCTCCACCTTGCTCTTATAGTTGTTGCCCAGCTGGTAGAAGCGCAGGCTGTCCAGCGCGGGGTCGATGAGGGCCGTCAGCTCCGCCTTGAGAACGGCATACTGCGCGGCATCCAGCAGACACTCGAACACGGAGTTCTGCACCCGCTGGCCGTGGTCCACACAGCGCTTGGCGACTTTGCGCAGACGTTTGCGCCCGGCAGAAGTTTCGGTATTGACGTCGTAGGTGATAAGGACCAGCATACACATCCCTCACTTCCAGAAAAATGGCGGGTAAAGCTCCATATCGCCCCGCAGGGTGCGGGCCAGAAGCAGAGCCTGCACATAAGGCACGAGGCCCCACGGAAGTTTTTCGTTCAGGAACGGGTGGGTGATGGTCTCCTGCTTGCGGGTCTGCCACCCGCCCAGAAAGGCGCGGCGGCCCTCATCGGTGAGAAGGACAGCTCCGTTCTCCTGCTTCTGGAAATGCTTCGGCGTCATGATCTTCTGGTTGATGCAGGAGAGCACAAAACGGTCGGCATAAACAGTGCGCAGCTCTTCCATGAGGTCGAGGGCGAGGCTCCTGCGCCCGGGCCGGGCGCGGTGGAGAAAGCCGACGTAGGGGTCGAGGCCCACACTCTGAAGAGCCGCTGTGCAGTCGGAGGCCAGAAGCGAATAAGCGAAGGAGAGCAGGGCATTGGTGTTGTCCAGAGGCGGGCGGCGGCTTCGGCCAGCGAAAGAAAAATCATCGTGCTGCTGCAGGATGAGCGAATCAAAGCAGTCGAAATACCGCTGCGCCGCCTCGCCCTCCAGGCCGCGAAGCTGGTCGAGGTCGTCGCACTGCTCGATGAGGGGCAGCGCTGCCGCCAGCTGGGCGCTGGTGTGCTTGAGCTGTTCCACCGGCACCCGCTGAGGGTGGTCGCGGGTGGCCCGCTCCAGCACCCAGCGGGCGTTATAGACTTTGCCCAGGATGAAATTGCGCGCATAGAGACAGCTCTCTGCCTCGCTGTCTGCGATGCGGTACTGGGTCTGCCGCAGCAGGACGTTGCCCTGTTCTTCGCCTACAGCCCGGGCCAGAAAGCGGCCCTGCGGGCTGAAAAAGCTCAAATCGACCCCGAGGCGGGTACATTTACCCATCAGGGCAGGGCTTGCGCCGGGATAGCTGAAGCAGACGATGCCTTCCAGCCTGTGGAGCGGGACCCGGCCAATTTCAGCCTTGTTGCAGAGCAGGACGATGTTCTCCCCCTCGAGGGAAAGGTAGGCGTCCTTGTTGAGGACGTAGAGCGTGTTCAAAAACTTTCTCATGGCGCGGCCTCCTGCATCTCGTCCAGATGGGCGCGGAGATAGGCTTTCGGGTCGGCACGCTGATACAGCACGGGGAGGCAGAGCTCTTTGAGGGAGCAGGCGCTGCAGTGGATGCCGGGCTTTGACTTGGGGGTATAGCCCCGGGCAAAATAGGCGTGCATCTCATCGGCCATCTTCTGGGTGGTCTGGCGGAGTTCTTCGGTCAGCGGCACGACCTCCCGCCGCCGCGTCTCTTCGTAGAAGAGCGCACCCTCCGGGATGCTGCACACCAGCATCTCTTCCAGCGCCATGGCCTGTGCGCAGAGCTGCAGCCGGTCAGCGTCGCTGGCCTTGGCGCGGCCATGCTTGTACTCGACAGGCATGGGCTTCCAGAGCCCTTCCGCGTTTTGCAGGGGGATGCCCTCCGGGTCGGCCCGGAACTCGACGACATCGCAGTTTCCGCTCAGGCCCAGCCGACGGCTGACCACCTGCATCCCTCGGGTGATGAGCAGGCCGCCGCGCCGTTCGGTCTGGTTTGCGTCATGGCAGCGGGCGTGGTCGAGCTGGCCTTCGACGGTGCGGCGGTTCTCCGCCCACTGCTGTTCCAGATGGATGAGCGCCCACTGGCGGCGGCAGAAGCAGAAGTGCTGGATGCCCGACAGGGGCAGCCAGTCGTCCGGGCCGGCCATCAGGACAGCCTCTCGCAGGTGACTCCTTCCGGCAGAGTGTCTGCCACCGTGACGGTGTAGTCGCGGTAGCTGCGGGCGGCGTCCACATCAGGCTTGCGCTGGACGGCGACGGAGTCGAAGAGCTTATAAGCCGGGGCATTGCCCAGCTCAGAATCGTGCTTGAACACGATGAGCTCCCGCACGGCCATCTTGCCCCGGGCGGCGCTGTGGTCGTTCTCGAACATATTCAGGATGGCAGTCCACAGAAGTTTCAGATCATCCTCGGAGAAACCGGTGGTCTTCCGGGCGAGGTTGGCCGAGACATAGCCCTCGGCGCGGTAGAGGGCGTAAGGCACGATGTGCTTGCGGCCCATCTCGGTACCCTTCTTCTCGGCATCGGCCTCGGTGGTGATGGCCACGCGGGTGATGGTGACTTCCTGCGGGACGATGGGGTCCACCGAGCGGGCAAAGCTCAGCTGGACGGGGCCGCGCACCTGACCGCAGTTCAGCGCACCCTTGACGAAGGTGGTCATGACGGCACCGAAGGTGCGGATGTCGAAGTAGTTCTCGCACATATAGTCCCGCAGCTTGGCATCGATGTCGGGGTCGGTCTTTTTGGCAGCTTTCAGGTCGGGATCGATGCCCAGAGTTTTGATGGCCTCGGCGTCGCTGCGGTTGAGGGGAACGCCGTCCTTGATGTAGATGCGGTAGCCTTTTTCGTCCTCTTTCAGGGTCTAGACATAGTTGCGGATCTTCCGCTTGAGGCAGACGTCGGTCACCAGACCGTAGCCCGTCTCGGGGTCGATACGGGGCATATTGCCTGCGTCGGGGTCGCCGTTGGGGTTGCCGTTCTCGACGTCGAACAGGATGACGAAATCATAGCGGTTCTTGATGGGCTCAGACATGGTTTATTCCTCCTCATTCTTTTTGGCGTAGCGTTTCTGGGTCTGGTGGTAGTAGCCGATCTCAAAGGCACCCTGCTCCGGCAGGCTGAGCCGCGCCGGGAAGCCTGTCTCGGGCAGCTGGGCCATCAGCTCGGTGAGCTGTTTGCTGAAATGCACCTCGTTGGGGGTGGTCATCTTCTGCAGATGCTTCTGAGCCAGCTTGACCAGCGTAGGGAAGGCCGTTGCCGGGGTGGCACAGGCCGAGTTGAAGTACCGGTCTTTGATGGTGGCGTTGATGCCGGGATTGGCGACGCTCTGGATCGTCTCCAGCACAGAGAAGAGACGCCCCAGAACATAGGGGACATGGCTGCTTTCGTTCAGGCTCACGGTAAATACCTCCTTGTTGAGCTCGGTGGGGTAGTTGCGGAGATAATAGGCTTTCAGGATGGCGGCGCGGCCCCGGGTGACTTCCCGTTCGGCCCGGATGCGCAGAGTCACGCCGTTGAGCAGAGTGGCGGGGTACAGCCCGCCGGTGAGGATGGCCCGGAGCAGATCGCCCACCAGCTGGGGCGATGGATTTTTGTCCCGGGATTTCTGGTTGACCGTCTCCTGCGCCAGCGCCCAGACCGACAGGTTTTCCCGCTTGTCGAAGGCGGGGCGGGTGATGCTGAGCCGGTCGGCGTGGTCCTGCAGATTTTTGGCAAACTGTCCGAAGCTGCTGTGCAGGAAGAACCGGACGGAGAGCCGGGCTGCGTTGGGCGAGATGCCCAGCACATAGAAGTTCTGGTTCGGGTCCAGCTTGTCATCGAGGAAGGAGACGGGACGTCCCTGAGAAAGGGCTTTCAGTGCGGCGGCAAGGTCGCTTTCCGAGACGCCGTGTGCCTCGGCACCGCCGCAGAAAAACATCAGCATGGCGTTTGAGTAGGCAGGGACGGCGTTTTCGGCCCAGCAGACGATGGTGGTGTCGCCGATGCGCTGGCAGCAGTTCCGGTCAGCCAGCAGCAGATTGAGGGCCGTGGTGTAGGCGAAAGCCGCGTACTCGCTGACGGGGGCGTTGGCACCCTGCTCATGGCCATAGGAGCAGAAAGCGGGTGCGTTGAAGGAGACCAGCGCCGCACCGGCGGCCTGTGAGCCCATCACACCCTTGATGGCGGGGTGGATGCGGGCGATGCCGGCCTCTTTGCCGGTGATGAGGCAGCGGGCCGTCTCGGCGTCTGCATCAGAGGTGTCAAAGGCGGACTGCCAGGCGTCCCGGATGGCGTCATCTGTGGTGGCCAGCCAGTGGGCACCGTCGGGAGATTCGTAGCCGAACACAAGGTTCGCGTTGTTGTTCAGGTCGGCCCACTGCTCTGCCAGCAGAGGGTGGGTGGGGGCTGTATCCGGCTCCCAGCTGTCAAAAAAGGCGAGGATGGCTTTGGCGGCAGGGGAGTCCACGCCGTCGAGCACCTTGTGGTGGAGGGCGGCGCAGGCCTCGAAGCACTGGCGGGAGCGCTCGGGCTTGCCCTTCTCGTCTGCGCCCAGCAGATAGGACGTATTGTCGCACAAAAAGTTCGCGGCGACGCCGGAGGCGCGTTTGACCCGGTGGGGGACAGGGAGTTCACGGGGGGAGATGACGGTCTTTTTGCCCTTGGGGACTTCCTGCCGCAGGTCGTTGAGGGCGAGGAGCTGGCCGTCGGGGCCGAGGCGCAGTTCATAGCTGACTTTGAACTTACTGTCCCAGCCGGGGGCCTCCACCTTGCCCTGAGCCAGAAGCTGTTCATAATAGGCGGTGAGTGCTTGGAGTATCATGTAAACACCTCCACGTCCCGGCATTCCATCACGCCGTCCACCAGCTTTGCGCGGAAGAACTGGCTGCGGATGTTGGCCGAATCAGAGTAATCGAGGCTGTGGAGCATGAAGCCGAGGTCCTGTGTGACCTTCAGTGCCGGAATGCTGCCGCCCGGCCACTCCCGGAAGTTGGCCGGGAACTCCCGGCACCCGAAACAGGGCTGGTGATAGCACTGTCCCTTGCGCAGGCGTCGGCGCAGGATGTCCTGAAACTTGCCGGGATTGTCGCTGGGGGCGGCCTTGTCCGTCAAATCGAAGTGGCACTCGATGACGTAGTGGACGTCCTGCAGGACCATCGCGGCCCGCTGCTGGATGTCCTCCGAGGTGTAGAGCACCGGCGGCGTGCCGCCTTTGGCCGCACTGAGGGCGGCGGAGGACAGCAGGGTGGACTTGACCTCGTTGCGCCGGATGTTGGTGAACCGGATAGGGCGCTGGGTGTATTCCTCGGTGGACGCTTCGTCCTCAGGGTCAAGGCCGAAGGGCTTGAGCAGATAGATGGCATCGATGGTGTAGCGCAGCCCGGGGTGCCAGTAGATGGCCTCCACAAGGCCCCGCGCAGCGGACGGGGTGATCATGTCGTAGCTCACACGCTCGGTCTTCATTTCCGGACGAGTGAAGCAGGCATAGTCGCCCCATACTTCAATGAGCATGGACATCAGCATCGCCTCCTTTCCGGGTGAAGTTGAATTTTCAGACTAAGATGAATGTCAGTCATTGAAACCACCTCTTTCTTTTAGAAGTAAAGGCCGATGCCGGTCTCCACATCCATGGCAAGGCCGGTCTTTTCACTGTAGCAGCTGGTGTCGGTGAGGATGGCGGAACCATCGGGCCGCAGTTCCAGCGCCCCGGCGGCGTCGAGCTTGTCGAACTGGTCCTTGTAACAGGAGACACTGTAAACGCCCAGCTTCCGCAGCAGCGTCCGGGTAACATGTCCGCTGCGCAGCTGCTCACAGAGGGCCGCGCCCTCGCCGACGGGCAGATAGACCGTGCGGGCAGCGTTCTCGATGAGGCGGAATTCCTCCGCCACCTGTGCAAAGGGGAACTGGCAGCCCCGGATGCCCCGGAGAAAGGCATCCAGAATGCCGTGCTTGTCCACGGCGTCGGGGCCGCGCAGTTCGGAGAGCTCGTTGAAGTAGAGCTGAATGGCCCGGGGCGTGTCCAGTGTGTCCTGATGCCGGGCGGTGTAGTCCAGCGCGCTGACGTTCTGCCTGAGCATCTGGGGCGTGGAACACTCGTCCAGCTGGAAGCGGTAGACGATGCTTTCCTCTGTACCCCGCCGCCCCTCGCGGTTGCAGCGCCCGGCAGTCTGTAAGAGCGAGTCAAGACCGCACTGCTCCCGGTAAGCGACGGGAAAATCCACGTCCACGCCCGCCTCGATAAGAGAGGTGGACACCACCCGGCAGGGCAGACCCTCTTTCAGCCGCTGGCGGATGTCGTCCAGCTGACGGCGGCGGTCGGCGGCGCAGAGCAGGGTGGTCAGGCAGTAGCTGCCCTCGGCGGGCAGAGCAGCGTAGAGCTGCTGGGCCGTCTTGCGGCGGTTGACCACGCAGAGCACCTGCGGGTGCCGGGCCAGCCGGGCGGCGAACTCCTCCTGCGGCAGGGTGCCGAGGTCTTGCAGTGTGGTGCGCCGGAGCACTTCGTAGAGGCGGGCCGCGTCGGGCGTGATCTCCTGCGGGTGGAACTCCGGCGCAAAGCGCCGGAACAGCGGCTCAAGGGCAGGCTGGGTGGCCGTGCAGAGGACGGCCGTGGAGTAGTAATGCTGGATGAGCTGGGCGATGGCGCTGACGCAGGGGGCAAGGTAGTCGCCCGGGAGGGTCTGCGCCTCGTCGAAGATGATGACGCTGTCGGCGATGTTGTGGAGCTTGCGGCAGCGGCTGCTGCGGTTGGCGTAGAGCGACTCGAAGAACTGCACCGCCGTCGTCACCACGACGGGGGCGTCCCAGTTTTCGCTGGCCAGCATCTGACGGTACTGGGCGGGGGTCAGGTCGTCCTGCTCAACAGTCTTGTACTCGGCGTTGGAGAAGTCGGCCAGAACATTTTCTGCGCCCAGCAGGCCCGAGAAGACGGCGGCGGTCTGGTCGATGATGGACATATAAGGGATGACGTAGATGACCCGCTTCATCTTCTGGGCGGCGGCGTGCTCCAGCGCAAAGGCGAGGGAGGCGAAGGTCTTGCCGCCGCCGGTGGGTACGGTGAGAGTGTAGATCCCCTGCGGGCCGTGAGCGCCTTTTTCGAGGCAGGCGCGGAGGACGATGTTGCGCTGGACGCTGACGGGCGAGGGCGATTCGGCCCTGAGATAGCGCTGCGCCTGTGCCGAGACGATGTCCCGCAGCGCGGCGATGTCCGTGCCGCTGCCCCGGGGTGCGGCCTTGCCATCCATGAAGGTCTCGGTGTCGATGAAGTCGGCGTCCACGAGGCAGGAGTAGAGCATCCGGGTAAAGAACGCGAGGCTCAGCGGGTCGGCACAGGCCCACGCGGGCGGCGTCGAGGCGGGGAGCGTTACTTCCTGCCAGCCGTCGTAGGGGGCTGCCGGCTTCTTGCTCCGGCCAAACAGGGTGGCGTCGCCCGGGTCATCGGCGGGGCTCCCGCCGTCGGGCAGGCCGCTGTGGTGTCCGGCCACGGCAAAGGCGGCGTGGAGATGTTGACGAACCCAGGCCTCCTGCGCTCCGGCGGTGGAGTGGTCCACCTTGGGGCCGCCTTTGAGCCGCAGCTGGAAGGCGTCGCTGTATTTGCCGACGTCGTGGAGCCACGCGGCAAATTCGGCCTCGCTCTGCGCCCCGAAGGGGGCTGCGAAGGAACTGGCCAGTCTGGCAGTGCCGGCGAGATGGTCGTAGACAGTCTGGGTGCGGGTGCCGTCCTCGCTGATGTGGGCAAGACGTGTGGAGCGCTCCATAAAATGACCTCCTGACTCTGGTTTGCAATAAGGATACGCTTTTCAAAAAGCGGCTGTCAACAAAACGCGCTTTTCGACAAAAAATTCTGGGACGTTGCACAAAAAGCGGGCGGAAAAATCTGCAATGTGCCAAAGAAGAAGGAAACGAGTATTTTCTCGTTTTTATGATAATGCGAATGCTATCCAATAAACTGGACTTTTGCTTATTTTTCAGGCAAAAATGAAAAGAGAGCTGCGTTTTCAGTACTGCGGGAGGAAGACCGCCCGTCGGCAGAGAAAAAATGAAGATGTTGCGAACAACAACACCGCGTTAAGATGGAATTAAGGCAGGGTTAAGAAAACCGCAAGAAAAGTGCTGAGTTATTCCATCTTGGAATGGACTTTCGGGAAAATCAAGGCGAATATCCCCCTTTTCATTTGCTGAAATCTGTTGTATTATGAATAACAGATATGGAATCTGAGCAAAATGCGCCTGGATGAAGCGCAAACGGGAATGATAAGAAAAATAAAGGGCAACAGGGGGAGAGCTACGATGGACGAAAAAGATTACGAGCTGCTGCACGCGCTGGACGAGACGCGCAACATCACCCACGCAGCGGACAAACTGTACATGACCCAGTCGGCACTGTCCAAGCGCATCAAGGCGCTGGAACAGGAGCTGGGGGTGGAGATCGTCCTGCGCTCGCGGCAGGGCATCCGCTTCACGCCGGCCGGTGAACAGGTGCTGCTCCACAGCGCCGCCGCCGCCCGCGAGATGGAAAAGATGCGCCGCCAGCTGGCTTCCATTCAGGGCGAAGCCTGCGGCACCCTGCGGGCCGGCATCTCGGTGAACTTCTCCTACTACCGTCTGCCCGAGGTGCTGACGGAATACCACAAAGCCTACCCGAAGGTACGCCTCGACATCGCTACCGGCCACAGCCGGAACATCTACCAGCAGATGCTGGATTCCTCGCTGGACGTGGCAGTGCTGCGGGGCGAGTATCCGTGGGACGGCACTCAGTTCCTGCTCTCGCAGGAGAATATCTGCCTCATCTGCAGCGAGGAGAACAAGGACAGACCCATCTCCGATTACCTTTATATCGACCACAGCAGCGACGCCACCATCAGCGCCCAGATGGCCCGCTGGCGCTACGAGAACGGCGTGACCAACGATGCGGGCAATTTTGTGGTGGACAACATCATGGTCTGCCGCGAGATGGTGGAGCGGGGCCTCGGCTGGGCGCTGATGCCGGAAGTGGCGCTGGATAACTTCAAGGGCTATGTCAAGCCCTGCACCTTCGAGAACGGTGAGCCCTTCGTCCGGCGCACCTATATTTTCTGCCAGAGAGACGCAGCCGCCCTGCCGCAGGTGCAGCTCTTTATGGACATGCTCAAAAAGCACCGCTGAGAGGAGAAAAACATGGAAACGACTGTTTCGCTGGTCCAGATGCTGGATGCACGGGAGCGCCGGGTGCAGCACCAGCAGGAGCTGCTGGCCCGGTACCACAAGCCTCTCATCTGCTTTACCATGAATATCTGCGGCCCGGTAAAGGATTCGCCCCTCATCCGGCGGGGCTTTGGGCGAGGGCGTCAGCTGCTGCGCCAGCAGTTTCTGCGGGCAAAGCTGACGCCGCTGTATCAGGACGCCGTCCGGGAAGTGACCGGTTGCGAGGCGTTCTATGTGCTGGACGCCGACCCGCTGACCATCAAGAAATTCACCACCGACATCGAGGACGCCACCCCGCTGGGGCGGCTGTTCGACATGGACGTCATCCGCCCGGACGGCCTCAAAGTGGACAGAGAAGAGCTAAACCTCGAAGGCCGCCGCTGTCTCATCTGCGGCGGGCCTGTTAAGGTGTGCAGCAGCCGCCGCATCCATACCGTGGCCGAACTGCAGGAAAAGACGACGGAGATCCTGACCGAGGCCCGGGACGCGCAGGACATCGCCGACGCGGCCCGTCTGGCCGTCCGCGCCCTGCTCTACGAAGTGACCACCACCCCGAAGCCCGGCCTTGTGGACCGGCGCAACAGCGGAAGCCACAGGGACATGGATGTCTTCACCTTCATGGACAGCGCCGCGGCGCTCTACCCCTATTTTGAAGCCTGCGCCCGGACGGGCCGCAAGACGGCGGAACAGCCCGCGCCCGAGACCTTCGCGGCCCTGCGGCCTCTGGGCTGTGAGGCCGAGGGTGAGATGCTGGACGCCACCGGCGGCGTCAACACCCACAAGGGCGCGGTCTTTTCGGTGGGCATCGTCTGCGCGGCGCTGGGACGCCTCGACCGCTCCCTCTGGGCCGACGCTGCCCGGGTGCTGGCGGAAGTATCCGCAATGACGGCGGGCCTGACCGAGAAGGATTTTGCAGGCGTCACTGCCGAGAACGCCGCCACCGTGGGCCAGAAGCTTTATATCCGGTACGGCATCACCGGTGTGCGCGGGCAGGTGGAAGCCGGACTTCCCACGGTGCTGAATGTCGGTCTGCCGGTGCTGGAAGCCGGCCTTGCCAAGGGTTACGACTTCGACCGCGTCGGCGGCGGCGCACTGCTGGCCATTCTGGCCAACAGCACCGATACCAACATCATCGCCCGCTCGAGCCGGGAGCGTCAGCTGGCCCTCACCGAAGAGCTGAAAGCCCTTCTCGCCCAGACGCCTTACCCGGATAAAGAGGCCCTCGCGGCGCTGGATGACCGGTTCATTGCAGAAAATCTCTCGCCCGGTGGCAGTGCTGACCTGCTGGCGCTGACCTGGCTGCTCCATTTTGTTACTACTGAGGGGAATATCAATGAGTGAATATACCATTTCGCAGGTCTATCCGACCGATAAAACCGTTCTGGCCCAAATCGACACACTGCTGAGTCAGGAGGGCATCCGCCGCGATGGCAATCTGGACTACATCTGCGCCATGTTCGACGAGGAATACAACGTCATCGGCACCGGCAGCTGCTTCGGCAACACCCTGCGGTGCTTCGCCGTCAGCAGCGCCCATCAGGGCGAGGGCCTGCTGAACCAGATCATCACCCATCTCATCGAGGTGCAGTGTGCGCGGGGGAATATGCACCTGTTTCTCTACACCAAGGTAAAAAGCTCCAGGTTTTTCGGCGACCTCGGCTTCTACGAGATCGCCCAGGTGGAGGATACCCTTGTCTTCATGGAGAACCGCCGCGACGGTTTCGGGGCCTATCTGCGCGATCTGGAAAAGACCAAAACCGAGGGCAAAAGTGCGGCCCTCGTCATGAATGCGAACCCTTTTACCCTCGGTCATCAGTATCTTGTGGAAAAAGCCGCTGCCGCCTGCGACACGCTCCACCTGTTCGTAGTCAGTGAGGACGCCAGCCTCGTGCCTTTCGCCGTGCGCAGGAAGCTGGTGGAGGCGGGTGTGGCCCATCTGCCGAATGTGGTGCTCCACGACAGCGGCCCCTATATCATCTCGAATGCCACCTTCCCCAGTTACTTCCTGAAGGATGAGGCCGCTGTCATCGACGGCCACGCCCGGCTGGACCTCGCCGTCTTTACGAAAATCGCGGCGGCGCTGAACATCACTGCCCGCTATGTGGGCGAAGAGTCTGCCAGTCAGGTGACGGGGCTTTACAACCAGATCATGTGCGAGCAGCTGCCCAAAGCGGGCATTGAGTGCGTCGTTGTACCCCGCAAAGAAGCAAACGGCAAGGCCATCAGTGCTTCCACCGTCCGCCAGTGCCTGCAGAGCGGCGACTGGGATACCCTCGAGACGCTGCTGCCCAGGACCAGCCTCGACTATTTCCGCAGCCCGGAGGCAGAGCCGGTGCTGGCGCGCATCCGCAATGCGGGCAATGTCGTGCATTACTGAGAAGAACTTCCTCTCTCTTTGTGGTCATGACAACGAAAAGCGCAAACTAAAAAAAGCAGACGCTGCACGAAGCGTCTGCTTTTTTGGTATCATTCAGTTTGTGGTCTGGGCGGCGGACTGTATCATCTTCCAGACAGACTCGACGCTCTGGCGTATCTGAGCCAGCGTGGCGATGTCCTCGTCACTCATCCGGGAAGCCGGGGGAGAGAGCACCGTCTTGGCAGAAGTCACCGTGCCGGTGAGCTGGATGTGGACGTTGTGGTCCGGGATGGTCAGCAGCACATGGATGGGCGTGGTCTTCGAGAAGAGAGCGTCCGTCGAAAAGCCGAGCACGAGGGTCGTGCCGTCGGCTGCGGCGGGGAACTGATAGTAGCGGTAGCCGTCTCGCGCGGCGGAAGGAGAGACTTTTTTCAGCCCCTTGAGCGAGAGGGTGAAGCCGGAAAGCTCCTGCAGCTCGACCTTGTTCGTCTCGACGCCCAGTACGGCGGCAGCCTGCGTCTGGGAGATGTAGTCTCCGAGACTCCACTCGGGCAGAAGAACGCTTGCGAGGGAGAGTTTATCGGTGACAGCCTGACGCAGAACGGTGTAGAGCTGCCCGATGTCGAAGAGCGTCTCTTCCGAGTCGATATAGACCCGGGTGAAGGGAGACGTCTTGACGGAGTCGTCTTCGTTGAGCTGGTAGAAAGAGAGCTGCAGCTTTCCGGGCGCATACTGGCCGCTGACGCTTCCGCTGGAAGCGTTCACCCGTTCGAGGATATTCAGCAGCGGCGGCTTATCCGGGCTGTTGGGCGCTATCTCATACCGGAAGGTGAAGGATGCACCGGTTTGCAGAGCCGAGATTTTGCTGTGCAGCTGGAAAAAGACCACGCCCACAGCGGCCACTACGGCCACCAGTACGACCGCTAAAGCAACAAACAGCGGATTGACACGTTTTTTTGGAGATGCCATCTGCAAGACCTCCTGTCATAGACTCTATGATTATAGCATACGAGCAGGCAGACGAAATGTCAAGCCGGAACTTGACGTTATCAGACGGTCAGCGTATACTGTCTGGTACGTCTTATATAAGGTAAGGGGAGGCAGAGATGAAAATAGCGATACTTGGCACCAGCGGCAGCGGAAAATCCACGCTGGCAAAGCGCCTGGGGGAGAGATACGGCCTGCCGGTGCTCCATATGGATACCGTGCATTTCCTGCCCGGCTGGGTGGAGCGGCCCTTCGCCGAGGAAGAAGCCATTGTCCGGCAGTTTCTCGACGAGAACGCAGGCGGCTGGGTCATCGACGGCAATTATAGCAAGACCTGCTATGCCCGGCGGCTGGAAGAAGCGGATAAGATCATCGTGCTCTGGTTTTCGCCGCTGGTCTGCCTCTGGCGGGCGGTACGGCGCTGGCAGCAGAACAAAGGCCGTGTGAGGGAGTCGTCTGCGCCCGGGTGCGAAGAGAAGATAGATGCCGAATTTGTCCGCTGGATCCTCCACGATGGGCGCACGAAGCAAAAGTGGGCGAAGATGGAGAGGATCGGGGAAAAGTACCCCGAAAAGTATGTGATGATACGAAACCAGCGGGAGCTGGATGGGTTCTTGAAGGAACTTTGAACTGGTTGTCGCGCCGGTGGCGCGGGGGTAGAGCGCGGTTACGCGGGGCTAAGTTCTCTTTTGCGTGCCAAAAG
>OGMJ01000689.1_pt1 | contig 18371 bp, 13 predicted proteins | sample 1573181 | NCBI WGS metagenome assembly OGMJ01 (sample SAMEA2582004, study PRJEB24529) | metagenome | biome: Human gut stool | place: China | collected 2011
GTCTTCCGGCTCTCCCACTTGGGGGTCATCGCCGGGTATCCCATGCAGACGGTCATGCGGTTTTCAAGGATTAACGATGGATTTGAAAATAGATTAACACATCAACAGAAAAATTTTTAGGACACATTACGTCCGGTTTTTACGAAAGTTGATTTGAAATCCTACAAAAAATCGGACATTCAATGCCTGAACTGGTGTGAAAGCAATGAAGAATGCGTTTCTATGGTCTTAGTGTATCACGTCGCCAATTTTATTTTTAGGAACTGGTAGTTCCGGTTTTTGAGGATTTTGAAGTGAATTCAAAAGTGAAATCGGAACTACTAGTTCCGGTTTTGCGTATCAACGTGATCTCAAATTTGGGGTGCCGTTCTCTCTGCATGGCTTTCCTGCCCCCTTTCAGCGGCGTTTTCCGGCTCTCCTTGTCAGGGTCATGGCCGGGTATCCCATGCAGACGGTCATTCGATTTTCAAGGTTCGATGAAGGCTTGTAGAAAGCATATCACAATCAAATAAGTATTTTTAGGACGTATCAGGTCCGGTTTTGAGGGAGAAAACCGGACTTGGGAGGTCCGGTTCTTGTGAACGGCTCTGGATAGAGCATACCATAAAATTGCTCGATTTTTTAGGAAGTGATACTTCCGCTTTTTGCTTTCAAAACCGGAAGTAATAGTTCCGGTTTTGTGCAATATTGAATGAATCAACGACGATTTTTCGGAAACGATTTTTTCTACAAGAAATTTGCTTATTCAGCGTCTGTTAAGATACGCAGTCGGCACAGTTTATGTGCTGAATATCGGGTTTGGGCGAAGCCCAACAATCGTTTTTGAAGTCAGATTTGTAAAAAATCAGATTCAAAAAATTACAAGTTGGAACCAACTCGCCCTGCTTGCTGCGACTGCAAATGCAAAAACTTTCCGAGCAGAAAAATAACCGTCCGCTTCAAGTTGAACTTGAAAACGGACGGTTTGATTTACAAAATGCTTTTCATGTTTTAGAAGCGTCCTGAGAACCAACACAATTGTAGCAAGCAATGCAGACGTATATACATCTGCTTATTTTGCGTTGCAAAATACTTGTTGGGAGCACCCAAACCCCTGAACTGCACCGTACCGATGCAGGATTAGCGTCTCCAAATGAGAAAGTATATGGTTCTAACACATTGTCAGCCATTGGTAAACAACTTTTCCAGTCAAAAAAGAAAATAGCGATGATTAAAGATGAACATTGCAGAAAAATGTGATACAATAGAAAATGAAAATCCAAACAACAGGAGGAACCCCCTCGTGGCAAATAATGTGAACGTCAAAAAACTGGAAGCTGACCTGTGGGAGTCGGCAGATCTGCTGCGTGCAGGTTCTAAACTCACCTCGAACCAATACTGTATGCCGGTACTGGGACTGATTTTTCTGCGGTATGCGTACAGCCGCTTCAAACTGGTAGAGCAGGAGATCCTGAAAGACCGTCCCGTGCGCGGCGGTCGGGTGCTGCCGGTGGAGCAAAGCGACTTTGCCGAAAAGAGTGCACTGTTTCTGCCCAAGGAGGCGCAGTACAATTACTTAGTCAATTTGCCTGCCAACATCCCGGAGCAGGGGCTGACCGGCATCGAGGGTAACCCGCTGAACAGTCTGGGCGAAGTGGTGAACAACGCCATGGAACTGGTGGAGCAGCAGAGCGAGCAGCTGCAGGGCGTTCTGCCGAAGGACTACACCATCTTCTCGGATGAACTGCTGGGGGAACTGCTGCGAATCTTCAACAATGATGCGTTGGACGATGTGGGCGGCGATGTGATCGGCCGTATCTACGAGTACTTTTTGAATAAATTTGCCAAAAATGTGGCACAGGATGACGGCGTGTTCTTTACGCCGAAATCGCTGGTGAAAATGATCGTCAATGTGCTGGAGCCTGCCCACGGCGTTCTGTTGGACCCGGCTTGCGGCAGCGGCGGTATGTTTGTGCAGACCGGCGACTTTGTAAACCATGCGGGCATGATCGCCAACAACACCATGACCTTCTACGGACAGGAAAAGGTGGAGTACAATGCCAAGCTCTGCCTGATGAATATGGCTGTGCATGGTCTGACCGGCGTGATCAAGTCCGGCGATGAAGCCAATACCTTCTATCACGATGCCCACAACCTGAACGGCTGCTGCGACTATGTGATGGCAAATCCGCCGTTTAATGTGGACAAGGTCAAGTCGGAGTCGGCGCAGAGTGCCGGGCGGTTGCCCTTTGGCCTACCCGGCGTGAACAAGGCCAAGGAGATCGGCAACGCAAACTATCTGTGGGTGTCCTATTTCTACTCCTACCTGAACGAGCATGGCCGTGCGGGTTTTGTTATGGCATCCTCGGCAACGGATAGTCAGGGCAAAGACAAGGACATCCGTGAAAAGCTCATTCAGACCGGCCATGTGGACGTGATGATGAGCGTGGGCAACAATTTCTTCTACACCAAGAGCCTGCCCTGTTCGCTGTGGTTTCTGGATAAGGGCAAACCGGAACATCTGCTGGACACCGTATTGTTCATCGACGCACGCAATTATTATACCGTGGTGGACCGCACTCAGAACGAGTGGAGCGACTGGCAGCTGAAGAACCTCGACGCCATTGTCTGGCTCTATCGTGGCGAGGTGGACAAGTACAAGGGGCTTTTGGCGGAGTATCACGCAGAACTGGCAGACGACCGCCCCTTTGCAGAGATTCAGGCCGCACTGGAACAAAACGTGCAGGCCAAGCGGGAAGAAGCCAAAGCCGCTGTGGATGCAGCGCCCCGCAAAGAGCGCAAAGCTACGCAGGAAAAGTTCGACAAGGAGCTGGAAGCCCTCAACGAGAAGCTGACCGTTGCCAAGGAGGCCGTCTGGCTCACCGAAAAGTTTGGCGAGGGTGTTTATCAGGATATTCCCGGTTTGTGCAAGGTGGCCAGCCGAGACACCATCCTCAACGAGAAAGGCGCATCCCTGACGCCCGGTGCCTATGTGGGCGTTGCGCCCGTGGAGGATGACGGTGTGGATTTTGCCCAGCGGATGAAGGAAATCCACAAGGAACTGCTGGAATTGCAGGCAGAGTCCAACCGCCTGATGGAAACCATCTCGAAGATTCTGGAGGAGATGGGGGTATGAAGTGGGAAAAGGTGAAACTGGGGGATATTTGCAAGTATGTGACCTCAGGAGGAACGCCCAAAAGCTCTATAAAAGAATATTATGAGCCTAAGCAAATTCCATGGTTAAAAACTAAAGAAGTCAATTATTGCCGGATCTATGAAACAGAGGCGTATATTTCAAAAGACGGATTGGATAATTCTAGCGCAAAGATGATTCCACAAAATTCAGTGATTGTTGCGATGTACGGACAAGGTGATACAGCTGGAAGAGTAGCGATAAACAAAATTCCACTAACGACAAATCAGGCGTGCTGCAATCTTATCATAGATGAAACTAAGGCATACTATGAATTTGTATATTATCAATTGGTTACGCTGTATGAAAAAATGGTTTCATTAAAGAATGGTGGAGCACAGCCAAATTTGAATGCAGCAATAATTAAAAGCATGGAGATTAAACTTCCACCGTTAAAAACACAGCGGTATATTGCTGATATTCTCTCTTCCTACGATGACCTGATTGAAAACAACCAGAAACAAATCAAATTGCTGGAAGAAGCAGCCCAGCGGCTTTATAAAGAGTGGTTTGTGGATTTGCGCTTTCCGGGGCATGAAAACACGAAAATTGTGGATGGCGTGCCGGAGGGGTGGAGAAAGTTTCCGCTTGAAGAAATTGCACCGGTAGTTACAGGAAAAAAAGATGCAAACTATGGAGATAAAGGAGGAAATTATCCATTTTTTACATGTTCACAAGAAACGATAACAGCACCGGGGTATTCATTTGATACCAGTGCTGTTATATTGGCTGGTAATGGGGATTTTAACGTGAAACTATACCGCGGAAAATTTGAAGCGTATCAGAGAACTTATGTGCTTGCACCATTTGACCATTCAAATTTATTTAATTTGTATTTTACCGTACAGAATAATATGGAAGCGTTGGCGAAAGGCGCAAGCGGTTCAACTATAAAGTTTTTAACAAAAGGAATGCTGCAAAAAATTTTGGTACTGACTGCGGATAAAAAGATTTTGGATAAATTTAATGATTACGAAGAGAATATTCAGCAGAAAGTTGAAGCGCTAAAGAAACAGGTGGAAGATCTTACAGAAATACGAAACCGTTTATTGCCGAAGTTGATGAGTGGTGAAGTGGAGGTGTGACACTATGGATATGCCAAAAGAATTTTATGATATGGTATGTGCGGATATTGAACGATTGAGTAATACTCAAAATTTAAGTGACGATGAACGCTTGAAATTACATAGAGAAATAGACGGAAAATACCAAGCATGTGTAAAGCAATGGTATGATGGTCTGTGGTACAATGATAGAAATGCGAAAATGGTCTTTTATGGACATCTGGTAGAACACCCGAATTGTGTGGTTGAAAATCTGGAAATGATGAAAGCAAAGCTGGAAACGTACAAATACCAGATGAATGCGGTACAGTTGCCCAAGCCGGAAGTTTCCAATTCTCAGGTCGTCAACGTGACCAACAGCATGAATGTGAACATTACATTTGAGCAGGTACGCAAAGAAGTAGAAGAAATGACTTCACTCACAAATGAACAGACACAGGAAGTGCTGGATAAAATTTCTGAGATTGAAGAAGTGGTAAAGTCCAAAGACAGCAAAAAGTCAAAGTGGGAAAAAGTAAAGCCTGTTTTGGCATGGATGGCTGATAAGAGCTGTGACGTGGGGATTGCGTTATTGCCGCTGTTGTTAAAAATAGGACAACAATAAAATAGTTTGAACTTTGATGAAAGGGGTGTTCATAATATGTCAGATTCTCTTAATAAATATTGCTCTGAAGCCAAGGATTTTAAGGACGTAAAAGACGCGATGAATAAAATTCAAAAACTTCGTGCTCAAATGAAAAATCCGACCAGAGATGGAATGATCGAAGCATTGCGAGATGCAAAAATAAGTGCGCTGACAGAAATTTCGGCCTTAGAAATGGCGCAGGGTGCGACAAATTGGGTGCCGTTTTCAGAGGCATCAGATAGTACGCTGTACACACTCCTAGGACAGTATGAACGAGGATTGAGACTCCATTGTATTGCTAAAATAGGTGAAAAAGCTTTTAATGAACAAATGATTAGAAAATGAAAAGAGGTACACAATGCAATTTACAAAATACGATTTGGGGCAACTGGATAAGGGCCGTGTTGTAGAAATTATTTTAAAGGGAAATGCTGCAAATGTCCGATTGATGGACAGTAGCAATTTCAACAATTACAGAAATGGACGAAATCATCGATATATTGGAGGGCTTGCAAAGAAATCACCAGTTAGATTGCAGACGACGCACTCAGCGCATTGGTATGTTGCAATCGATTTGGCGGGGTTGGGTGGAAGAGTTCAAAGTTCAGTTCGGGTTTTACCAGCACCGTTACCGCAAATAGAAAATCGTCCGCTTGCAGAGGTCCCATCGCTTGTCCATAATAACGGCTTGATTATGAATGAAGACGCTGGAATTGAACCAGAGTATGACGTTTTTATTTCTCATGCATCTGAAGATAAAGATGAGGTTGTCAGGCCACTTGCAAATGCACTTAAAAATCTTGGTATAAAAGTTTGGTATGACGAATTTGAAATGAGAATAGGAGATAGTCTGAGAAGAAAAATTGATAAGGGATTAGCAAACAGTCGATTTGGAATCGTTGTGGTATCACGTGATTTCATAAAAAAGGGCTGGACAAATTATGAGTTGGACGGCATTATAACAAAGGCTGTATCAGGTGAGCAAATCATACTCCCCATTTGGCATAATATTACGAAGAAGGAAGTTATAGATTATAGTCCTTCTTTGGCAGATAAATTAGCAAGAAATACGGCAATCGATACCGTGGAGGATATTGCTAAAGAAATTGCAGATGTAATAAAAACGAATCGTTGAAATTACGATGAAGAGGTGATCCTATGAGCCGCGAATACTCCGAAAATGTTCTTGTTCAGAACAGCGCAGGCAACCTGCTGCAAAATGTTCTGGGCTGGGAGGTGGTACTGGCTTACAACTCCGAAAAACTGGGGCCGGACGGGACGTTAGGCCGCACCAGCTATGGGGAAGTGCTGCTGACCCGGTATTTTCGGCAGGCGCTTTTGCGGTTGAACCCGTGGCTCACCCCGAACCAGCTGGACGAGGTGCAGAAGAAATTCACGGCGCCCGTTTCCCCTGCATCCCTGATGCAGATCAACGAGGAAAAGTATTTTCTGCTGCGGGATGGCATCCCGGTGACGGTCAAGCGGCCGGATGGCCGCACCGAAATCCGAAGCGCGGCGGTGATCGACTTCAAAAACCTGGAAAACAATCATTTCCTCGCCGTAAAAGAAATGAAGATCCACTCGCAGCTGTACCGCCGCCGGACAGACATTGTGGGCTTTGTCAATGGCATTCCGCTGCTGTTCATCGAGCTGAAAAAGCCCGCCGTGGATGTGCAGAATGCCTACATAGACAACTATCGGGATTACCTCGATACCATTCCGCAGTTGTTCTATTACAATGCCTTTCTCATGCTGTCCAATGGATTGGAAGCCAAGGTGGGTACGCTTGGCAGCAAGTACGAGTTTTTCCACGAGTGGAAGCGTCTGAAGGAAAGCGATGCAGGCAGCGTGGAACTGGAAACCATGCTGCGGGGCATCTGCGAGAAAAAGACCTTCCTCGATCTGCTGGAAAACTTCATCCTTTACGACCATTCCGGTGGGCGCACCACCAAGATTCTGGCGCGCAACCACCAGTATCTCGGCGTCAACGAGGCCGTCAGTGCTTACGAGAACCGCAAGCTGAAAGACGGCAGGCTGGGTGTGTTCTGGCACACGCAGGGGTCTGGCAAGAGTTACTCCATGGTCTTTCTGGCGCAGAAGATCCGGCGCAAGTTTGCAGGCTCGCCCACCATTGTGGTGCTGACCGACCGTGACGAGCTGAACCGGCAGATCAGCGATACCTTTGAAAACTGCGGTCTGCTGGGCAAGACAAAGGCTTCACAGTTCATTGCATCCAGCGGTACAGACCTTGTAAAAAAGCTGCAGGGCAACCCCAGCTTTGTGTTTACCCTGATCCAGAAGTTCAATCTGCCCAAGGAGCCGCCCATCTACCCGGATCACGACATTCTGATTTTGTCGGATGAAGCCCACCGTAGCCAGTACGGCATTTTTGCAGACAACATGATGCACCTGCTGCCCACGGCGTCCCGCATCGGCTTTACCGGTACGCCGCTTCTGGCAGATGACCATATCACCGAGCGCACCTTTGGCGGGTATCTGTCGGTGTATGATTTCAAGCGGGCAGTGGAGGACGGCGCAACGGTACCGCTGTACTATGAGAACCGCGCGGATAAGATCGCCCAGTTGGACAAGCCGGAGATCACCGGGCGGATCCTGGATGCCATTGAAGCAGCCGACCTTGATCCCTCGCAGGAGGAAAAGCTGGAACGCGAGTTTGCAAAGGAGATCCATATTCTCACCGCAGATGAACGGCTGCGTTCCATTGCAAGGGACTTTGTGGAGCATTACTCTGACCTTTGGACCAGCGGCAAGGCGATGTTCGTCTGCCTGAATAAGGTCACCTGTGTGCGGATGTACAACTATGTGCAGGAATACTGGCGGGCAAAGATCAGGGAGCTGGAAGCCCGGCAGGGCACAGTGACCCAGCAGGAAGCACAGGAGCTTGCCCGTAAACTGGCATGGATGAAAGAAACCGAAATGGCAGTGGTGATCAGTCAGGAGCAGAACGAGGTGCAGACCTTCAAAAAGTGGGGGCTGGATATTCTGCCGCACCGTGCCAAAATGGAAAAGCGGGAGCTGGATAAAGAATTCAAGGACAGCAAGAATCCGTTCCGGGTGGTGTTCGTCTGTGCCATGTGGCTGACGGGCTTTGATGTAAAGTGTCTGTCCTGTCTGTATCTGGACAAGCCGTTGAAAGCCCATACCCTGATGCAGACTATTGCTCGTGCAAACCGTGTTTCGGAGGGCAAGAGCAACGGCCTGATCGTGGACTATATTGGTATCGTAAAGGCGCTGCGCAAGGCTCTGGCAGATTATACGGTCAGCAAGAACAGCTCGGCGGGCGTTGATCCAACGGTGGATAAAACGGAGCTGATCCAGCGCATCCGCACGGTCATCGGAAAAACGGACGGCTTTCTGGCAGAACACGGGTTCCGGCTGCAGGAACTGGTGGATGCACAGGACTTTGAGAAGATGAACCTTGTACAGGATGCAGTCAACGCGATGTGCGAGACGTTGGAAACCAAGAAAACCTTCCAGACCTATGCGTCTGAACTGGTGCGGCTGTTCCGCTACGCAGACCGTGACGATGTGGACGATGCCGTGCGCGCCCGGAAAAACGCAATTCTCGCCATCTACGATGGCTTGCAGCAGAAGCGGAAACACGCGGACAATACCGACCTGATGGTACAAATCAACGGCATCGTCAACGAGTACATCCATGTGGAAAAGCCGGATCAGGAGGCTGTACCTTCCCGGCAGTTTGACATCAGCAAAATTGATTTTGACCTGCTGAGCCGGGAGTTTGCCCACACCCGGCGGAAGAACCTTTTGCTGCGCGATCTGGATGAACTGGTGAATCAGCAGTTGTCGAAGATGCTGTTTGCAAATCCGCGGCGCATTGATTATTATGACCGCTATCAGGAGATTATCGATGCCTACAATGCGGAGCAGAACCGTGCGACCATCGAGAAAACCTTCATGGATTTGATGGAGCTTGCAAGTTCACTGGACACGGAGCAGCAGCGCTATGTGCGTGAGGGCTTTTCCAGCGATGAGGAACTTTCAGTGTACGATTTGCTGTTTTCGGAGAACCTCACGAAGCAGGAAATTGAAACGATCAAGAACGTGTCTGTGGACTTGTTGACAAAAATCAAACAGCAGATTGCCAAACTCGACCATTGGACGGACAAGCAGGAAACTAAGGCGATTGTGGATAACCTGATTCGCAATACCCTTTGGCAAGAACTTCCCAATAGCTATGATGTAAGCGATATCCAGACCTACCAGAAGAAAATCTACGAGTATGTATATATGCGCTACCCGGAAGTAGCATAACGCAAAAATCACCCCAGAGAGAACGCACAAGAGGCTATTCTCTCTGGGGTGATTGCCGTATCAAATCATCTGAAAATGCTTCAATGCCTCCACGATCGCATCCGCTTTCTCCTTCGGACACTTAGGAGGAGAAAGTTTGAAAAAACAGACGGGCGGGTGTGAAGGCGGGTAAATCGACATGGAAAAGATCAAAGCGGATGCTTCCCGAAAAACTGCTGGGCAATTCCATCCAGCTGTGCGGTGATTTGCCGAAAATCCTGATTCAGATCCAATGTGCGTGCACCGATCTGATTGCCGCCTAAGTTGAAGAGACAATTCGGCGTGATGGCTTCCTGCGTTTTGGCGTAGACTAGCAGCCCGGAAACGTTTCCAGTATGGGCAGCATCCTGATTTTTAACGTAGGTGTAGATCTGGTAGAGGTTGGCAGAATGCAGGGTCTCTTTATTAAACTGCTGCTGCAATGTCTGGCTGTAATACTTGGCATCCAGAATGAGAACTTTTTCGCGAAAACGCAGAAAAATATCGGTTTGCATGGCAGGGAGAAACCGCAGCATGGCAGCATCGTGCTCTCCCACAAGATCCCATTTGACCTGCGCAGCCTTGACCTCAGTAAGGTAGGGATGATTTTGTCGGTAATACTCCAGAATAAAGCGTTCGTACAGCTTTGCCATGCGTTCATCCGAAAATGCTGTCATTTTATAGCTGCCGTTTTCGGTGGTCTGCAGCATATCGTGCAGCACGAAATAGCAGAGATTCAACAGCATCTCGTAATTCTGGTTGCTCCGCTGATAATGTAACTGCTTCCATGGGATTTGAGAGGGAAGCAGTGCAGAAACCGTGTCCAGAAACAGAAGCGCTTTCTTCAATTCCACTTTGCGCTCAGTAGAAACATTCTTATCCCGAAGCAGCACATGCAGGGTGGTTTTCAGAATCTGGTTATACAGGTTATCCTCGGAAAGCTCGTCAAAGGTACAGGCGACCTGTGGCTTGTGCTGGATACGGGTCTTAATGGTCTGCGGAAGATCCAGCTTTCCACGCAAAACTGACCGGGTCTCGCTTCGGGAAACATATTCTCGATAGAGCCCCTGCTTCAGCTGCCGGGAAACACCCTTTGCAAGGATGGCAGCAAACAAATCGTCGATACGCTCAAACTTTTCCGAGGCGATGCACTGATAATCCTGCTGCTGCAGCACCTGATAGGCGTAGGAGAGCATGTAGTAGATGTTCTGGATAAAGATCCCTTTGTCAGTCGTCATTGAAAACACCACGCAGATTCTTTTCCCAACGGTGCAGTTTGTCGGGCGCGTCGAACCAGTATTCTGCCAGCGTAGGCAGAAGGTCAAACTCCACCACAGAGCGCATCCAGTCAGTGGTGCAGGCGGCAGGGTCGGCCAGACAAAAGTAACTGTGTCCAACACGAAATCCGGGACCGAGGGAGGCATCTGTGGTAATTTCCCGGTTCAATGCCTTGATCTGTTCCACCAGAGCATTGAAGGTTTCATTGTCAAGCGCAGATTGATATTTCTGGAATCCATCGGAGGTGAACGCCGGTTCGATCTCGAAGAAACTGAAGCGTCTGCGCAGCGCATAGTCGATCATGGCCAGGCTGCGGTCGGCAGTATTCATCATACCGATAATGTACAAATTTTCCGGGACATAGAAGGGCATCCCGTTATAGGCCAGTGTGATCTTTTCGCCCCGATGGTCGCTTTCAATCAGCATCATCAGCTCGCCGAAGATCTTGCTCAGGTTGCCCCGGTTGATCTCATCGATCAGGAAAAAGTATTCTCGGTCGGGGTCGTTGGAAGCCTTCTGGCAGAAGCGGTAAAATACACCCTCTGTCAGCTTGAAGCCGGAGCCGTCCGGCCGGTAGCCCAGCATGATATCCTCGTAGGAGTAATTCTGGTGGAACTGAACAAACTCAACCCGGGAGGAATCAGCTTGACCCATTATAGAGTACGCCAGCCGTTTGGCAGAATAGGTCTTTCCAACGCCGGGTGCACCCTGCAGAATGACATTTTTCTTGCGGCGTAGCAAAGAAACCAACACTTCATAGCGTTGCTCACTCAGAAAAACATCGTGCAGAAAATCAACTCTGGTGTAGCTGTCGGCAGATGCCTGCCGGACGGGAGCAGGGTTTTCATCCCGGATCAGATCCAGAATAAAGTTGTACTCACCCTCCGAGAGCTTGAACAGGCTTCCGTTCGGCTGTACGAAGAACTCCATTTTCTCCAGCTCAGGGAAAGCCTTCAGTACAGCATAGTCAATGGGGGAAGTCAGGCTCTCGGTCTTTTCAAAATAAATCTCTTTGCCGTTGCTTTCCTGTGTGATCTTGGCCAGAGCTACCACTCGCTTTACTGGATTGGCCTCATAGCCGATCACAAGATCCCCGGCTTTTGCATCGAGGAAATTCTGGAAAATCCTGCGCTTGTTCCCGTTGTCATTGTACAGCGTATAGGTCTGCTCTTCGCCGACCCGCAGACTGGAATAACTCCAGATCTTAGGATTGGCAGTCAGCCACCAGTAGTGGCGTGAAGGTGCTTCACAGGCGGCAGCGGCAGCCGGTACTTTCGAGAGGTCGGCTTTTTTCAGAGCCTGTAAAAGCTCATCTCGCAAGCGCCAGATGTAAGTGCCATCCGCCTTTGTGCTGGCATTTTTGCCCACATATAAAATGGGCCACCAACGCATATTTTCGCTGTCGCGGGGCATGCAGCGGCAGCCAGTCTTTTCTGCCACCCGCTGTGCAAGATGGTAGGAGTTGGAGATGTAGAAGTTGCTGGTTTCACCGTATTTAATGGCAAGCTGTTTGCAGGTGGCCTGCCCGCCGTAATCCAGCATACATTTCATCACCTGCAAAGCCTCCGAGGTAAAAACCGAGGTGTCTTGCAGCAAAGCACTCCACTGTGCGGTTGTAATGCCCGGATCATACTCACTTTCAGCAGGAAACCATCCGGCCTGCATCTGTGATGTCTTTTGTTCGGCAAGGTAGAAACGGCTCAGATAAAAGCCCAGATCAATGGCAGCGATATTCCAGTGTGTGTCTGGCCAGTATTTTCCGGCAGGGGCTGCTTCAATGGCACTGCGGATCATCTGGGTGATGGCAGCATTTTGGCTCAGTGCCACCCGCAGCTCATCATAAAGGCGGTAGCTGTTTAGCAGCGATTCTACGGAACCATCCCGCTTGGGCGGAGCATCGAAGTTCAGCGCATCCGAGATGTCACGGGCAACGGAATAGCGGTAGATATAATATTGATCCGGATACCGGAGCCACAGATAGACGCTGATGGCACTGGTGTTCTGGTAGTGGTTATTCCAACTGCCGTCGTTGTATTTTGTGCGTATTTCTTCGGTGGCAGCCTGAAATGCAATAATGCGCTGGGAAAGTTCGGTGGATTCATCAAACAAGCTGCGGAACATTGCGCGTGTTGCTTCACAGTCCGCTGCTGCGAAATTCAGGATCATCGCACGGGGATAGGCATAGCCGGTATCCAGAAGCGAAAAGACCTTTGCAGTGGCTTCCTTGAACATTTCACCAAAATCTGCCGCGTCAATATTCCAATGGTCGTGGAAATGCTGCGCGGCTTCCCATTTGAAATCTTCAACATGAGGCCAATGCTTCGGGAAATAGGTCTGGTATCCGCCCAAAACAGGCTCCAGTTTTGCAAGATCGATCATGACGGCTCCCTCCGAAATCAAAAAGTCTTTAAGATATTGTACCACGATAAAAATAGAAACACCATATTCCAACAAAAGAAAATGCCCGCCTGAAAATCAGACGGACATACTGTAAATCAAATCATCTGAAAATGCTTCAATGCTTCCACAATCGCATCCTCTTTTTCCTTCGGACACTTGGGCTGCTTCGCATTTTCATTTTTCGCTTTATGGTAATTTTCTCGCTCAATAATGCCGTGTTTCTGCTTCACCTGTGCGATATAGAGATTGGAAACCTTGAGTTGATAGTGCTCCCACACATAATACCGAATCTGATCGTAAGTCGCCTTGCTTTCCGCAGCAGTCACATCCAGCTCATCCATGCTCACTTCCACTTCAATGTGGCGGTCGACATGGAGTTTGGTCAAAAGGAGAACCGCTTCAACAGTTGTTTCAGTTTCCAAGGGAAGTTCTTTCACTTCCTCACCATCAACAGGCACAGGAAAATTGAATACGATCTTCTTTATCCAACTACCGTCTTTTCTCTTTTCCGGGAACATCTCAATTCGCTCGATAAAGGCCTTCATAAACTCCTTCTGCTCCGCTTCCGTTGCGGAATGGTAGACTTCATCAAATGCCAGTAACAAGCGATAGATATTGTCACCGGAAATCTTCTCCTGCTGGATGCTGCGGATCTGACTTTGCAATTCGCCAATCAGAACTTCGATTTCCTCTATGGTATCATACTGCTCATCATAGCGGCGCTGCAAGTCCAAAATCTTTCTGTCATAGTGGGCATCATTGAGGTCCAAGGTATCCATCTGACGCTCCAAGCGGCTTTTCGTTCCAAAGGCTTGCTTTAGCTGCCCTTGCAGAACGGCGATCTGCTTTTCCATATCTTCTGTATCAACTGCTGTTCCGATTTTTGCCTGAATCGCTTCTACAAACCGTGGATTATTGACCATAGCGGAGATAACCTTCGCCACAAATTTGTTGATTTCCGTCTGCTCGATATTCAGACGGAAGCTGCACTCATGCCCGGTAGGTGTAACCGTATTTTTGCAGTAGTAATAATACCGGGTTTTCTTGTCCTTGCTGTGCGCCTTGGCGATATTGCCGTACATACTCTTGCCGCAGCATGGGCATTTCAAGATACCGGACAGGATGTGTGCGTGGTCTGGATTGTTGACCTTTTCCCGCTTAAAGGAATTGATCTTGCGCTTTTCCTGTGCCAGATACCAATCCTCTTCGGAAATGATAGCTTCGTGTTGTCCTTCATAAACCGGGAACTCCGACTGCTCAACCACGTGCATCTCGTTTCTTGTACCCTGTTTCTTTTCTGTTCTTCGTCTGCCGTAAGCAATCTTTCCCATATAAACAGGATTGTACAATACATTTTTCACAAAATCTCTTGAAAATCCCGGAATGGTATTATTCTGTCTTAGTTTCTTTACATAACCATTGCGGTTCAGATATTTTGCAACTCCTGCAACACCCTCATTAGTGTGAATGTAGCGGTCATAAATGACACGAATTACTTCCACTTCATCCTCTGCAATGACAAGGTTTCCGTTTTCCAGTTTGTATCCATATGGAGCGAAACCGCCGTTCCATTTGCCCTCACGAGCCTTTTGCTCACGTCCTGCCATTGTCTGTGTGCGGATATTTTCTCGCTCAATCTCTGCCACCGCAGACAGCACAGAGATCATCAGCTTTCCTGCATCCTTGGAGCTGTCAATGCCATCCTCCACGCAGATCAGATTGACACCGAAATCCTGCATGAGTTGCAAAGAGTTCAGAACGTCCGCTGCATTTCTGCCAAATCGGGACAGCTTAAAGACCAACACATAAGAAATATCATCTTTGCCGTCCTGGATGTCATTCAGCATCCGTTGAAACTCCTGCCGCCCTTGAATGTTCTTGCCGGAAAATCCCTCGTCAGAATACTCCCCGGCAACGATCATATCCTCGTATGCCGCATACTTCCGTAGCTTGTCACGTTGGGCATCCAAACTGTATCCGTCAACCTGCATCGAGGTGGACACTCTTGTATAAAGATAGCATTTAAGTTGTTTCTTTTTCAGAATCTCCACCTCCCTCATTCCTTCCTTTTACCATAAGTCCCTCGTTGCGGATATAATACTCCAAAAGCCACAGCACATAATCCGGTGCATGGCGGTTGTCCAATTCCCATTCAGTCATAGTCCGGTAAGGAATATGGACGAGCTTGCAAAAATCTTTCCGATTCAGTCCTGTGCTTTCACGCAACTTTATAATTCTGTTTTTACAATCCATCCGTCTTTTCTCCATAAAAGCAAAAAGTACACGTTGCGTAATCATTATAGCATAGCCGCAACGAATACGCAACGTGTACATTGCAAATTTTACGCAGCCTTATCCGTCAGAAGCTGCGCTTGATTACTTTCCTCGGAATGCTCCACTCCCTGCGGTGCGTCCTGTTCCAATTTATCCAAAACCTGATGTCCATATTTCTGGAGCATCTGGCTCATAACATCCACACAGCGGTCAAATGCCGCATTATATTTCGCTTCCTCATAATATTTCTTCAATAGGCGATTCCTCCATCAAAGTTCCATATCCTGTCCACGCTTCCGGGCAGGGTGTTCGTGTTCCTGTGTTTCCTTTCCTCTGATGAGGATAGAATTGATAAAAGCCCGAACCTTTTCGGATGCGATTTCCAGTGCATCCAGAAAGGGTTGGGCTTTCTGTTTGAGTTCCATATATTTTTCGTTTACCGCTTCATACCGCTGCTTCCAGATGGAAACCGTCTTTTCTGCGGAAGCCAGTTTCTCCTTCAGCCGCTTGTTGTCAGCGTTGGCGATAATGCCGTTGACCGCATAGCGTTTGAGCGTATCGCATTCATCCGGTGTCAGCGTGATATTATTTCCGAATGTGGCTTTCTTTCCCATCGTTTCAATCTCCTGCACCGTCAGAGCAACGGTCTTTGCTGTTTTGGTTTCCTTTTGCAGAGCTTCCAGTTTCTTTTTCTGTTTCTCCGTGGCAGCTTTGGCATTCTCCAACCCCCGCTCCGCCTGTGCCACCTGTCCGGTCATAGCTTCCAAACGCTGCTGTTCAGCCTGCACCTTGAATTGTGTCACCGTCAGATGTTCCTCTGTACTGCCACGTTCTCCACGCTCCACATCGGTATATCCGGCAGCTCGCATGAAATGAAAAAAGTCATCCTGCAACACACTGTAGGATGACCTCAAAATCTTTTTTCCTCTTGCGTTCAACATTGGATTACCGTCCTCGTCGAGCACCGGCTTGGACTCCCATTTCTTACTGCGGCTGACCTGTGTGATGACCTCCTTAACGGTTCCCCGGAGGGCTTCATCCTTGCATCGCTTCGACCAAAGTATCTGCTTTTCCACCACCGGGATATAAACCACATGAAGGTGGTAGTGGTACACATCTTCGCCCAAAGCTTCGGACATTGCTCGGTTGCGCTCATCGGCGTGCATCACAGCGGAGAGGATATACTGCTCACCACCTACGATCTCCGCAGCAGCTTTGTAGGCATCGGCATAAAACTGTTTCGCAAATTCATAGCCACCGTGGTTGTAGAAGTAAGCGGAGTTCACATCGAAGATCAACTCGCCGTATTTGACGGCATCCGGTTTCAGACCTCTGGTGGAGATTACGCCGTCTTGTTCCATCTGCTCAAACATTTTTACATAATCGTCCGTGGATGCTTTGAAATGAACGTTCAGAGAAGTGCGTTCCGGCACGATGTCCTGATTGCTGTAGCTGTCCTTTTCACGCTCATTGTGTTCCTGTACCTTAGCCACATCAGCCGGTGTTTCCAAGTCCTAATTTCTGGCTACGGTACGGTCTATTCCATCATTTCTTGCCATGGATTTTTTGTCCTTTCTTTGGAATTTGCAGACAGCGGGGAGCTACGGAGAGGCACTTTTTCAAAGTGTAATAACCCACTATGACACTTTCATCCATACTGGCTGCAAAGTGCCGTGGGCTCTCCGAGGGCTCTCCCGAGGGGGAATGCGGACACTGCGGTGCCCTCTGCTGAACTGCCCGAAAACTGTCTGCACCGTTTTCTGTTGTTCAGCCTGGATAGCTGCTGTTTTGCGAAACACCACCCATCCCGGCGGCAGTGAAAATCAAATCTTTCACTGCAATAGAAACAGCCCAAATAAAGGAAATGAGCTGTTTCTATCAAGAGCGTTTCACGCTCTTTTGCTGCGTACATACGTACCAGCAATGGGATTTACTCGACCTGCCGCCATTCCTCCGGAATGTCCTCCGGTACGTACGTACACGGCGAATCTCCGTAAAACCCATTTATATGAGGTCGTGCAATGGCTTCCACTCCCATGAATCCCCAAACCCGCCGTCCGGCAGAGTTGGTGATATTGTTGCAATGTTCCAGATTGAATTTCTTGGCATTGGCAATCATGGCGTCGCTGAAGCTGCGAGCTTTCAGCGGTGCAAGGGAATTTTCTTCGCACCACATCCGATAGATTTCATAGAAATCCTTGGAGCTGATGGACTCATCCGCTTTACGCCGGATGTATCCCTCGGAATCCATGAAATCAAAGATATTGTTATTATCACGCTTGACCGCTTCCCGGTTAGCACGGATGCGGTCACTCTCCGTAAACTGAAAGTTGTTGGCAACAAGCCGCTGCAAGCCTTCAAATGCCCACAGGAAGATGCCCTCGGCTTCGGCTTTCATCTTCTCTGCAAGGTCAGGATCGTCAGCCCTGTCAACAGGCTTTTCTTTGGTGGTCAGCACAAGCTGTCTACGGTAAAAACCATCGCTGTGGTCATACAGAGCTTGCAGATCACTGTTACTGAACGCAAGTAGCCGAGCAAACATCCAGCCCTGATAACTCTGCTTGCCCTTGCGTTCCAGATCCATCTTGCCCCTGTGCCGTCACGATGGATTTTACATAGTTGGTCTGGCGCAGAGCTTCCATCCGCATATCATCATCCACGCACAGCAGGATGTGTTCCAGATCAGCACGGGCGAAGCGGTTTTCAGAAATCTTGCCGATGCTTCCGTCTTTCATATTCGTGCCAAAGATAGCCGAAAGCACAGCACCAATTTGGGATTTGCCCTCGCCGCCGTTGCCTTTAATCACCATCATGCGCTGACCTTTGTTGGAGGGAATCAGGCAGTAGCCGATGAACTCCTGCAAGGTGGGGATGTCCTCCGCATGGAGCAGCCCATTCAAAAAATTCAGCCAGATCATAGGTGCAGAAACATCGGGATTGTACGCAACAGGCAGACGGCTTCGCACGATAGCCGGTCTGCCCTCGGTAAATGTGCCGTCCAACAGCAGCGTACCGTTGGACACATGAATCCTATCCTGTTCCGGTGGAAAGTCAGGCACTTGTGCTTCCAGTTTCAGCACTTCCAGAATGTTGGTGATCTTCCGGGGGATATTATTCACAGCACAGAATTTCAGCTTTTCGTAAATCTCTCCACGCAGAGGAAGGTCATCTGTCACTCGACCATCGGGTGTGAAAAAAGCTCCGTTTGCGAAGATGATTCTGCGCTCCTGCAGAAATTCTTCAC
>OGMJ01000692.1_pt1 | contig 18273 bp, 10 predicted proteins | sample 1573181 | NCBI WGS metagenome assembly OGMJ01 (sample SAMEA2582004, study PRJEB24529) | metagenome | biome: Human gut stool | place: China | collected 2011
GTTTCTCCTTCTGCATTGATTCCTGCAATCGAAAATGTCATAGCGATTCGATGGTCGTATTTACAATTGATGCTTGCTCCATGTAATGGATTACCGCCTTTGATGATCATTCCATCGTCTGTCGCTGTTGCATCAACACCCATTTTCACAAGATTGTCCACCGTTAATGCAATTCGATCAGACTCTTTTACCTTCAACTCTGCCGCGTCTTTGATCACTGTCTCACCTTCTGCAAATGCTGCTAACAGTGCAATAACTGGAATCTCATCGATCAATGTTGGAATGACTTCTCCACCAATCACCGTTCCTTTTAATTTGCTTGTCTTTACAACGATATCTGCTGTTGGCTCTCCCCCATTATCGATCACATTTTCTAATGTAACATCAGCTCCCATATCTTTACATACACGCAGGATTCCATCTCTTGTTGGATTGATTCCAACATTTTTTAAACGGATACATGAATTTGGTGTGATCAGTCCTGCCACGATAAAGAAAGTTGCTGAAGAAATATCTCCTGGAACCACGATATCTGTTGCGATCATCTCTTCTGGAGGTGTGATCGTCGCTGTTGTATCATGTGATTCTACTTTCACTCCAAAAGAACGAAGCATTAATTCTGTATGATTTCTTGATAATGCTGGTTCTGTCACACTTGTCTTGCCATCTGCATATAATCCTGCTAATAACACACAGGATTTTACCTGTGCAGATGCAACTGGAGAATCATAATGTGTTGCATTTAATTTTGTTCCTTCAATCTTCAATGGTGCACATCCATTTCCATTCACACTTGTGATCTTTGCACCCATCTGTTCTAATGGTTTGATGATCCTTGCCATTGGACGTTTATTTAAAGATGCATCTCCAGATAATACAGTTTCAAAATCCTGACCTGCCAGGATTCCTGAGATCAATCTTGTTGTTGTTCCGCTATTTCCTACATCTAATGTCTCACTTGGTGCCTTTAAGCCATGAAGTCCATTTCCATGGACTGTAACGTTTGTTCCATCCTGTTCGATCAAAACACCCATCTTACGAAAACAATCGATCGTTGACAGGCAGTCTGCTCCTGATAAGAAATTGCTGATATGTGTTGTTCCTTTCGCTAAAGATCCAAACATAACTGCTCTATGGCTGATCGATTTGTCTCCTGGAATTGATAATTCTCCTCTAAGTCCCGCACTTTTTGTTAATTTCATGTTTTTATTTCCTCTCGTATACTGTGTAGTTTTTATCTCTTAAGATTTTTGTCGCCTTCTTTGCTGATTCATCATCATATAACATGATCTTTAAAACACCTTCTTCGAATTCACGGTTGTGAATGATTCCAATATTCTTGATACTTACATGATTCAAAGCAAGCAAGGTTGTCGTTGTTGCGATCGTTCCTGGTTCATCTGGAATATCAATAAAGATCTCGTAAGATTTCTGGATCAGACCACCCGCACTGTCTGGCACAGAATCTCTATATTCTCCTGCCTGTTTAAAATAATTATTCAAATATTCTCTGTCTTCCATATCAAGTGCTGCGATCACATAGCCTAAATGATTCTGTGCTTTTTGCAGTAATTCTTTGATATTCTTCTTATTTGATAAAGAAATCTGTTCCCATACGACTGGAGATGAAGATGCGATTCTTGTGATATCTTTAAAACCACCTGCAGCTAACTGTTTTAAGATTCCATCATCTGTATCCATATTACTTACGATATGTACCAGTTCTGCTGCCATGATATGTGGTACATGACTGATCGCTGCAGTATAGGCATCATGCTGCTTATAATCCAGAATGATCGTTAATGCTCCTAATTCTTCAATGAAGTTTGTAAAATCTTTCACTCTTTGTTCGCTGACTTTCTTCGTTGGCGTGATAAAATAGTAAGCATTCTCAACTAATCTGTCAGAACTGAAAGAAAAACCTGCCTTCTCTGATCCTACCATCGGATGTCCTCCGATAAAGTATTCTTCCATTCCTAATTCTTCAATCTTTAAGTGAATCTCTTCCTTTACACTTCCTACATCTGTTAAAATACAATTTTCATTAATCGATGCTTTCAGATCTTTTAGATACATTACATTATATTGAACCGGTGCACACAAAAATACATAGTTGCATTCCGCAAAATCTGTTTTGCAGTCTGTAGCAATTGAATCAATGATTCCATCCTCCAATGCACTTTTGATCGTATCCGGGTTTTCATCCATTCCAATGAGTGTATAGTTTGGAAAAACTCTTCTTATTCCCTTCGCAATGGATCCACCGATCAATCCTAAACCGATAAATCCGATCGTAAAATTGCTGTCTGTCATTGTTTTACTCTCCTTTTTTCTTGCGGTGATCACAAAATCTTCTCATTCTTTGATCACACTTAGTTTTTATTTTAACTTCCTGTATTTAAAAAGTCAACACTGACACGCTTTAAAGTGACAAAGTATTTTCCTCTCTATTTTCTTGGATTTCCTACTTGAATACCAAAAAAAAATGCTTTATGATTATCTTAACAATTATTTTACACTAACTTATTTTAATAAAGGAGTTTTCCAATGTTTGAAAAAGCCGTTATCTACGCAACAAATGCCCACAACGGTCAGACAAGAAAAGGCACCAATCTTCCTTTTATCATCCACCCTATGGAAGTTGCTGCCATCGTTGCCGCTATGACTCTCGATCAGGATATGCTTTGTGCCGCTGTCCTTCATGATGTTGTTGAAGATACAGTTATGACAACTGAAGATGTTGCAAAAGAATTTGGTGATGAGGTAGCACTGTTAGTAGATGGTGTAACAAAGCTGACACAGCTCAATTACCAGCATGATAAGATTGAGGTCCAGGCAGAAAACCTTAGAAAAATGTTCCTTGCAATGGCAAAGGATATAAGAGTTATCCTTATAAAGCTTGCCGACAGACTGCATAATATGCGTACAATGCAGTATCAGTCGCCGGCAAAGCAGATTGAGAAATCAAGAGAGACAATGGAAATATATGCCCCAATTGCTCATAGGCTGGGTATTTCCAAGATTAAGGTAGAGCTTGATGATTTATCAATGAAATATCTTATGCCTGATGTATATAATGATCTTGTTGAACAGGTCAACTTAAACAGACCAGGCAGGGAAGCATTTATAAAGAGCATAATTAAAGAAGTCGGCATGCATATAAGCAATGCCGGTATTGAGGCTGAGATAGACGGAAGAGTTAAGCATTTCTTCTCAATCTATAGAAAAATGGTTAACCAGAATAAGACGCTTGACCAGATATATGATATATTTGCAGTAAGAATCAAGGTTGACACAGTAAAAGACTGTTATGCGGCACTTGGTGTAATACACGAAATGTATAAGCCTATTCCAGGACGTTTCAAGGATTATATCGCCATGCCTAAGCCTAATAATTACCAGTCGCTCCATACAACACTTATTGCATCTAACGGACAGCCGTTTGAGATACAGATAAGAACTTACGAAATGCATAAGATTGCTGAGTATGGTATTGCAGCCCACTGGAAATATAAAGAGGGAAAAACTGGCGAGAAGGACAACCAGAGTGAGGAAGCAAAGCTTAGCTGGTTAAGACAGATTCTTGAATGGCAGAAGGAAATGTCTGATAACAAGGAATTCTTATCATCTATTAAGAATGACCTTAACCTTTTCTCAGACAGCGTATACTGCTTTACACCTTCGGGTGATGTCAAGAACCTTCCTGCAGGCTCATGCCCGATAGATTTTGCGTACAGCATTCACAGTGCTGTAGGTAATAAGATGGTAGGTGCAAGAGTTAATGGAAAGCTTGTTACTATTGATTATGTTATTAAGAATGGTGACAGAATAGAGATTATAACATCGCAGAATTCCAAGGGACCAAGCCGTGACTGGCTTTCAATTGTAAAGAGCACACAGGCAAAGAATAAGATTAACCAGTGGTTTAAGCAGGAGTTAAAGGAAGATAATATCATTAAGGGCAAGGAAATGGTTGCTAACTACTGTAAGACTAAAGGAATTGTTCTTTCTGATATTACCAAGCCTGAATATGTTGAAAAATGTCTTAACAAATATGGCTTTAAAGACTGGGATTCTATTCTTGCAGCCGTTGGACATGGTGCACTTAAAGAGAGTCAGATAGTAAACAGGCTTAATGAGGAGCATTTAAAGACCAAGAAGGCAGAAGTTACAGACAAAGATGTGCTTGAGGAAATCGTTGCCGCTGAGTCTAAGGAAAAGGCAAAGAAGAAGGAAGGCAAGGGTGGAATTGTCGTTAAGGGAATCCATGATGTTGCTGTCAGATTTTCAAAGTGCTGTAATCCGGTACCTGGTGATGAGATTGTCGGATTCGTTACAAGAGGAAGAGGTATATCAATTCACAGAACAGACTGTGTTAATATAATCAACTTCCCGGCTAATGAACGTGCTCGTCTTATAGAGGCTGAATGGGAGCAGGGACAGACAGCAGGCGATACCTATGAGGTTGAAATCAACATATTTGCCAACAACAGAACCGGACTTATTGTTGATATATCAAGGATGTTCACAGAAGCAGAGATTGATGTAAAGTCTATGAACTGCCGTCTTAATAAGAAAGAATTTGCTACCATAAGTGTCGGTTTTGATATTCATGGCAAGGAAGAGCTTAACAGAATTATAGATAAATTAAGAAAGATAGACGGAGTTACTGATATAACAAGAACTGCCGGCTAAGAAAGGTTTGCAGATTATGATTAAGATAGAATCAAGAGTATTGGGACCGGTAGCTACTAACTGTTATCTTATAATTAACTTAGATAACAACGAGAGCATAATTGTTGACCCGGCAGATTCACCAGAGTCTATATATGATATGGTTGTGCGTTCAGCAAGCAAGCCACAGGCAATACTTCTTACACATGGACATTTTGACCATATAGGTGCTGCTAATGAAGTGCGTGAGCATTATGGAATTAAGATATATGCATCATGTGATGAGGAAAAGCTTCTTGCTTCACCGGCAAGAAACCTGTCGAATGCATACGGCATGAGTCTTAAAGTTACAGCAGATGTACTTCATAATGATGGGGATATTCTTGAACTTGCAGGACTTAAGATAAAGGCAATCCATACACCGGGACATACAGCAGGCGGAACATGCTATTATATTGAATCAGACAATACACTTATGTCAGGTGATACACTTTTTGCCGGTTCAGTAGGAAGAACAGATTATCCTACAGCAAGCTCTGCTGCAATGATGGAGTCGCTTCATGACAAGCTCTGCAAGCTCCCTGATGATACAGACGTATATCCCGGACATGGAGAGTTCACAACGATTGGATATGAAAAGCAGAACAATCCGTTTATGTGATGCCCGCAAGAGAAAAGGAAGCAACGCGAAGCGTTATTTACTTTTCGCGGGGCATCAACGAGCAAACAGCCTGCGAAGCAGGCGGAGAAGCACGATAGTGCGGGTTTGCGAGTATGGAATCAGCAGGCGAAAAGAAACTGACGCGAAAAGGAAGCAACTATGATATATATTAAGATTGATAATGATGTTTTTTATGATGATGCGGTTGTGCTTGTCCGTTCATTTTATCCAAGAACTGAGGTTATGGCACTTAAGGCAGATTCCAAGCCGGAAGAGAATGATGAGATTCTTTCAATAGAAGTTCCTGATATCACAGGGCTTGATAAGAAGAATGCCCATGAAGTGTTTAAGGACAGCTTATATAAGAAGCTTTCAGAAAAGACAGGCAAGAAGCTGCCGTGGGGATATCTTACAGGAGTAAGGCCAAGTAAGATTGCGTATACAATGCTTGAAGAAGGTGCAACAGAGGAACAGATTAAGAAACATTTTATGGACAAGCATTATGCAAGTGAAGAAAAGGCTGAACTTGCGCTCACAGTAGCAAGGAAAGAACTGGATATACTTACAGATATGGATTATAAGACAGGCTACAGCCTGTATATTGGAATTCCGTTCTGCCCAAGTATCTGCCTGTACTGTTCCTTTTCATCATATGCACTTGGTGCATACAAAGATTATGTAGATAATTATGTGGATGCACTTATTAAGGAGATAAGATTCGTCGCTGAATCCATGAAAGGAAGAAGACTTGATACAGTGTACATGGGTGGCGGAACACCTACAACTTTAAGTGCAGCACAGTTAGATAAAGTACTGACAGTGGTTGAAGAAGCATTCGACTTGAGCAGATGCCGTGAGCTTACTGTAGAAGCTGGAAGACCGGACAGCGTGACACCGGATAAATTCAAGGTTCTTAAAGCTCATAATGTGGGAAGAATATCTATTAATCCGCAGACAATGAACCAGAAAACACTTGACCTGATTGGAAGAAAGCATACGGTTAAAGATATTAAGAATGCTTATGCAATGGCAAGAGAAGCAGGACTTGATAATATCAACATGGATATGATTCTTGGCCTTCCGGGAGAGGGGGTAGACGAGGTTTACCATACACTTAATGAAATTAAGGAGATGCAGCCGGAGAGTCTTACCGTTCATTCACTTGCAATCAAGAGAGCTTCAAGACTTAACATATTGCGTCAGCAGTACACAGAGCTTTCAATTAAGAACACAGACAGCATTATCGCAATGACTGAGCAGACGGCAAGAGATCTCAACATGCAGCCTTATTATATGTACCGTCAGAAGAATATGGCTGGTAATTTTGAGAATGTTGGCTATGCAGTTGCTGGACTTGAATGCATATATAATATTCTTATTATGGAAGAAAAGCAGACGATAATTGCATGCGGCGCAGGAGCTTCAACTAAGGTTGTGTTCCATGATGAAGGAGATGAAAACCATTCTGTGCGTATTGAGCGAATCGAGAATGTCAAGGATGTCAGAAGCTATGTCGAGAGAATTGATGAGATGATTGAGAGAAAGCGGAAGTTCTTTGGGGAGAATGAGTTTTGATAAATGGAATGGATTGACTGGCATGGGGAATGTGATAAGCATAGGTAATCAGGGCTTTGATAGTATAAGAGAGAACAATTACTTTTTTATAGATAAAAGCAGTCTCATTAAAGAATGGTGGGATTCTGGTGATGTTGTTACTCTGATAATACGCCCTCGCAGGTTTGGCAAAACGCTTAATATGAGTATGCTTAATTGTTTTTTCTCTAGTAAATATGCTGGAAGGTCAGACTTGTTCAAAGGCTTATCAATATGGGATGATTCCAGTTACAGAGATATACAGGGAACTTACCCTGTCATATATCTCAGTTTTGCTGATGTTAAGCAGACAAGCTATGCCGAGGCAGTTTCTAAGATTAAGAGCATAATATTGGAAATGTACTCACAGTATGAAAGAATGATTGATAAGGATGCTTTGACGGACAGTCAGAGACAGCTGTTATCAACAATTAAGGTTGGAATGGATGATATTGCAGCCCAGAATTCATTAAAAATATTATCTTCTGTACTTGCAGAGACAACAGGAAAGAAAGTCATAATATTATTAGATGAATATGATACTCCTATGCAGGAGGCTTATCTTGACGGTTATTGGGATGAATTCACAGCATTTATAAGAGGATTCTTTAATGCAGCATTTAAGACCAATACGTATCTTGAGAGGGCTATGCTCACAGGTGTTACAAGAGTTTCAAAAGAATCAGCATTTTCAGATCTGAATAATCTTGTGGTTGTCACAACGACATCTGACAGATACAGTACATGCTTCGGATTCACAAAGCAGGAAGTATATGCGGCACTTGACAGTTTTAATCTGGGTGAGCAGAAAGATAATGTCAAGAAATGGTATGACGGTTTCACATTTGGCAGACACAAAGATATATATAATCCATGGTCAATAACGAATTATCTAAAAGAACAGAAGTTTATTCCGTATTGGGCACTTACAAGTTCTAATAGTATGATAAGCAGACTGATACAGTCGGCATCGATAGACATGAAGATGGATATGGAAACTCTCCTTAATGGTGGAGAAATAACCGTTTGCTTTGACGAGCAGATAGTATTCAGCCAGCTTGAAAATGATGAGAATGCAGTCTGGAGTCTGATGGTTGCCAGTGGATATCTTAAAGTATGCGAAGTTGAATACAGAGGCATGATGGGTAAACCATGGTATCATCTTGCTGTTACTAACATGGAAACACTCAGCATGTTTACAGGTATGTTTACAGGATGGTTTGCTGACAAAAGCACTAATTATAACAGCTTTGTCAAAGCATTTATCAGTGGGAATGTAAAAGAAATGAATATATACATGAATGATGTTGCTTTATCGACAATAAGTAATTTTGATTCAGGTATGCATCCTTCATCAGTCAGTGAACCTGAGCGTTTTTACCACGGTTTAGTCCTTGGATTATTGTCTGAATTGTATGATACTTACGAAGTGAAATCAAACAGAGAAAGCGGATATGGAAGATATGATGTTATGGTGATTCCTAAGATTGATAAGCAGAAAGATGCTATGATTCTGGAATTCAAGGTATGTGATATCGACACAGAAGGTACGCTTGAAGATACTGCGGAGGCGGCATTGCAACAGATTAAAGAAAGACAGTATGATGCTGAACTGATAGCGAGAGGTATAGACAGAAAACATATAAGACATTATGGTTTTGCTTTCCAAGGCAAAAAGGTGTTAATAAAGGAACAATAATAGAAAGTCCTTATAATGATATCGTCAAAGTGGTATCTTTATAAGGACTTAATTTAATATTGGGGCAGGTTTTGTCGTCTTTATATATGGGAAAATGTGTCGCAAAGGCTGCAGAAGGCATGATTAGCAAAGCCCACTAATTAGTTATAATTCGTATAATGTGTAGGTCTTTTTTGCTACGAAATGGAGCTGGATGAGTTGAAAAACCCACTAATTAAGAGCAAAGTTAGAACATAGTAGGTGTTTACCCTGTAAAATGTGTGTATAATAAAAATGAAGGGGAAGAAAAGACCTACTCAATGAAAGATTGAGTAGGTTTAAAGTAGAATAACAATAGGTCAACGCATATAAGGAGGGAATATGTATATGGTGGAAAAACTGATAGATGACATCGTAAAGACTAATTCAACTAATTATCTTACAGAGGCAGGAAAGAGGTTCGTTAGTAATATAAAAAATAAGAATGACATTAAGAAGCTGCTTGCAGATAACCGGGATTTCTTTATTAAATATGAATCCAGTGCAGACAGAATGATGGATGATATAGCGACAGTTTTGTCAGATAAGAATCTTGAGGAACTGGCTGGAAAACTGTGTGAAGATTCGGGATATTCTTTTAAGGCAATACTTATAAAAGGACTTACAGATTGTATGAGTGAATATGAGATACCACATGAGGTGGCATGTCTATATGCTAACAGGATATTAGGTGCAGTATTGCATGAACTGCCACAGGTTGCTCCGGACAAATATGACAGGTATTTTCAGAGTGAATGGAGAATAGAACAGCAGCAGGCAGAGGAACAGATTAACCAGAAGTTGGAGAAGATAAGCAGTCAGATGGCGGTATATACAGCTAAACAGATGGCGATATATTCAACAGATGCTTTGGATTTACAGTTAAAGAGGCAGACGGTGAATCCTAAGATAGGCATAGATTTCTTTGACATAGATGATGATGAATTTATAAATAAATTCAATAAATTAAAGAATGATGAGAAAGTCTGTGTGAGGGCAAGATGCAGGGAAGAGGCTGTATACTGCATAATAAATGAATTGTGGAAATCAGGGGAGAAACGACCGATATTCGTTGTAAAGAGCAGGGAAGACTGGGATAAACTAATGGCTGTCAAAGAATCAGGAAATATATATATACCATGGTTCTATGCGGATGAAATAGTATCAATAGAGAATAATACTAATATATTTGTGTTTACTGACGAGGTGCCATCATTTTCAGATAACGAGATAGAGTTAAGACCAAGGACATATGAGACAATACGCAGAGCACTGACTAGAGCAGGAATGGGAGTTAATGAAGCAAATGAACTTGTAAGTGAAACACATGGATTATATATTCCGATGAAAAGAAGAATATTTAATGGGGCATTTTTAAAGAAACCAGAATGGATTGATGGATTGTCCGTAAAAGTAAAAGCTACATGTCTGCTTGCAGGTCAGTGGACAGATGCTGACGGAGATAAGGCAGTAATAGAGGAACTTAGTGGATGTGAATACGAAGAATTTATAGAGCAGATTACAAAATATGCAGGTGGAGAAGAACCATTTGTTTATATAATAGGAAAAGGAAGTGAGAAACAATACTATCTGGCAAGTGTTCAGAATACATGGGAATATTTAGATGTACAGACAGACAGTGACATATGGGGAAAGTTTACAAGGGCAAGCATAGATGTGCTGAATGAGTCAGAAACATTATTTACATATACATACGCAGAGCGTTTTGCTGCAAGATACAGAGGAGAAAAATTATTCTGGTCAGCTAATATAAGACGCGGAATGTTAAATACACTGTTAATAAAGGTGCTTCATAAAGACCACGGAGATTCACAGGTGGTTCTTGATGATATGGTTTCTGAAATACTTGGATATGTAAAGACAGAACAACAGTGGAAATACATATCAAGATACTTTAGAGAACTATGTGAGTTATCCCCTTCCATGGTACTTGACAGATTAGAGAATGAATGGGAGAAGTCTACAGGATTGTTGCAGCTTTTTGACAGGCAGAGTGATAACTTCCTGTTTGAAAGAAATGCATATATAGATATACTGTCTGGAGTTGAAACAATGCTTGTACAGAAACAGTATGCTGCGAGAGCACTAGAATGGCTGCTTCGAATAGATGATAAGTCATATAAATATACATCAAATACACCAGAAAGTATAATACATAAAGCAATATGCAGCTGGATTAATCTGTCAGCCTTCAGAACAGTAGATGAGAAAGTAAATGCTGCAAAAATAGCTCTTAAGTATGACAGGAATGGATGGGAACGCATATATAAGGCATTGCCACAATATGACAGTAACATTATTGGAAATATCATATGCCCACATTACAGAGAGCATGTGACAACTGAATGGATGGCAAAACAGGATATAGTAGAAACAGCAATACAGTATGTACAGCTTCTTATAAAAGAAGCACATTTTAAGCCAGAACGGTGGGAAAAGCTTCTTAATATAGCGGATGATGTACCAGATAATATTAGAGAAAAACTGATAAATGGCATGCTATATGAAATAAGTCAGATGACAGATGAAGAAAAAATACATCTGAAGAATTTCATTAGAAAGATAATATATAAAAACAGATATTTCAATACAGCAGAATGGGCACAGCCTGAAGAAATTGTTGAACAATACGAGAAGCTTTTAGATGGGATACATACGGATACTCCTGAATATGAGTATGAGTACCTTTTTGTGCAGGAGAATGACGGAGTACTGCTTAATCCTGTTGAAACATGTGATAATAATGCCAGACATGATGACAACGAAAAACAGGTGCAGGCAATAATAGCAGATGAAGTGACACATTTTAAGAAGCATAACTTAAGTGTGGCAAAGCTTGCTGCAATATGCTCGAAAGAAAAATGGACAACTCTTGGAAGGAGTCTCGCCAGATATTGGAGTGGTGTTTTTGATGAAGAAGTATTCTATGATTTATATAATGCACAGAGCCTGAACAGAACGATGGCTATTGATTACTGCAGAGAGCTGGCTTATAGTGGTGAAAATGTATATCTGTATATAATGGAAATACATAAAAAGAAAAAATTAGACGATGAATTTCTTGTTGGGATATACAGATTAGAAGCGGAATGTTCAGGTGAGGATATACCACAGATAGATAAAGCACCAGAACATATAAAGAAAATGTTCTGGCAGCAGGCAGACTACTATATGACATCAAAATATATCTGGGCGCTTGGCGAATGCAAGAAATATGGAAATGTAGATGTGTATATTAAGCTGTTATACAGAGCAATGTCGGATAAATATTTTGGTACGGAACAGATATACGATTATGTTGTATCATTAAAAGATATAGACGATATAAGGAATGTGTCGGATGTATCATATTATCTGAAAGAAATATTAAAACAAATGCATAAAAAATATATAGATGATGCTGTAAAAAGTTATGAGCTGGCTACTGTTGAGATAAGATTTTTCGGAGCATTAAAGTGGCGTGATATGAAATGTTTCCAGAAGATAGTCAAAGCAGACCCTGGTAATTATGCAGAGCTGATAGCAATAACACGCAGAAAGGATAATGATAATTCTGAAAAAATGCTGACAGAAGAAGAAAGTACATACATCAATGTAATGTGCCGCCTGTATGGAGAAATTAAGTTCTGTCCGGCAGAAAGAAACGGAAAAGTTATAGAATCAGAGCTAAGAAGCTGGATAGAAGAATTCATGATTCTGCTTGAAAATAATGACCAGAAAAGTCTGTTCAGTTATTATATTGGTAAGATGTTATCATATTCACCAGCTGGGAAGGATGGTTATTATCCATGTGAGGCAGTAAGAAATGTGCTGGAAGACTATGCAGATGATGCTTTAATATCAGGTTATGTCACTGAGAAATATAACAGCAGGGGAATATACAGTCCGTCTGATGGCAGAACTGAAAAGAGTCTTGCAGCCAGATATAAGGAAAATGCAGATTATCTTAGTACAATATATCCTAAGACAGCAAAGATATATTACAGATTGTGTGACAGATATAAATATGAAGCAAAGTGGGAGAGAGAAAGGGCAGAAAATGGTGTGTATTGAATCAGGATACATTTACTGACCCGCTCCGTACATCGAACTTTCCGCAGAATTGGACGATTTACTATTGGGCTTATTGGATGGTTTGGTGTGTGGCTGCTCCGTCCTTTATCGGAAGCATTTCTCGTGGCAGAATAGTGCGTCAGACAATTCTTGGTGGCTATATATTTGGTGTTGGTTCCACATTGACGAGCTTTATTGTACTGGGTAACTACTCTATGGGAATGCAGGTGACCGAAAAAGCAGACTTTATTGCACAGTATCTGGAGAGCGGTGACCTGTACGGGATGATCGTATCTATCATTAAGACGATGCCGGGTGCGCCTGTTATTATGGTAGTTGTTTTGTTGACAATGATTGCTTTTTATGCGACGTCTTTTGACTCAATTGCATTGACAGCATCCTGCTACAGCTATCACACATTGAGAGATGGTGAGCAACCGAATAAGGGCATTCAGTTGATGTGGTGTATTTTGCTGATTTTGCTTCCGATTGCATTGTTGTTTGCAGAAAGTTCTATGAACAATCTTCAGTCGGTGAGTATTGTGGCGGCATTCCCGATTGGAGCGGTAATTGTGATGATTGCGGTTAGCTTTATGAAGGATGCCAAAAAATATATGGAAAATGTGGAAGAAAAAGGTCAGCAAGAGGTTGACAATGTTGACAACGAAAAATAAATTTGACAGGAGAGCATGTTGAATTTTAAAAGTACAATATAAAAATGTGTTGATAGTAATCAGAATCTTTGCAGTTGGATATAAAAGGGTCAGGTCTTATAATAATTTTTCTCCCGCTAATTTCAGAAAATGGTTATTCAGGTTTATGTTTTTAGAAAATAAAATGCCGTTACAAGATATACTTGTAACCATGAATATTCCTATATGTAATATTGTAAATTATATTTCGGACGATGAGATGATTGCTGGGTGTACGGATAGGATTGGGAATGGGTGGATTAATGATAATGAATGGGATGGAATATATAACATAAATTTTTAATAAGGTTGAAGTCAGCAAAGGCGATTGTGTCATGGTAAAAGCCGGTACGATTCATGCTATCGGAGCTGGAATCCTTATATGCGAAATCCAGCAGAATTCAAATTGTACTTACAGAATGTATGATTATGACCGCAGGGACAAGTTCGGAAATAAGCGCGAGCTGCATGTAGATAAGGCTCTTGATGTTGTGGATACTAAAAGATATGTGCCATATGAAAGCAGCATTAATGCATATGATGAAGCTACGAATGAAGCCGCAGCAACTATTGAAGAGGACTCATCAGAAGGTCAGTTATTAGTAAGCTGCAAATATTTTGAATGTTATAAATATGATATATCCGATTCAGTATCAATTAATTTTGATACAGCTTCTTTCCGTTCTGTGATATTCACGGAAGGATGTGGAACTATCTGAGTAGGAGAAGATGTTAAGTCATATAAAGCGGGTGATAGTTTCTATATAACTGCAGGTAATAAAACTGTGGAAATAGAGGGAAACGGGGTTGCTATTGTTACGAAGGTCTGATTAAGATGTAGGTATGCATTTGTCTAGTTCTAGTTTTGTTATTGACACAAAATAATGCATAAATTTTTAATTTAATATATGTGAAATTGACCTCCGTTGGTGAAGCATTTGCTTTGCTGGCGGAGTTTTTTTGTTATTCTGGAATGTGGTTTGTGATTGGAGCAGATAATTCAGGTAGAGAAATGCAATATTGATTGATAAACTGATTATAATATGTTATTATTTAGACAAATCGGATTGTGAAAATAATTGTTTGGATTAATTCAAAGATACATAGGTTAGGAGAAATGTACTATGGGTAAGGTTGGGTTAATTCAGGTTGTAAAACGAAGTCCCCTTGGGGACTGGAATATTTGATTTGATGGAGGTTGATTAGGCCTCTCTTGAAGTGTTGCTATTATTAAATATAAAATTATTGAAAGAGAAAAAAATTATATATTAAATATGATTATATAAAAAGGAGAATTTATGGCTTTTAAGACACGAAAAAAAGAAGAGTTTTCATATTCATCACCTCAAGAGATGTATCAAGATAATAAACTAAAAAAAATAATGGGACCATTAGATTATCAAGCAGTAATGCTGGATAAGTATATAGAAAATTATGATGAAAAGACGTTGGCATTAGAATTACCGACGGGAAGTGGTAAAACGTTAGTGGGATTATTAATAGGCGAATACAGAAGACGTAAAAATAAAGAAAAGGTGGTGTTTTTATGTCCTACCAATCAATTAGTTAATCAAGTGGTTGAACAATCAAATTTAAAATATGGATTAAAAGCAATTGCTTTCTGTGGAAAACAAAAGGAATATTCGCCAAAAGATAAGAGTAGTTTTCTAATGGCAGAAGCTATTGGGGTTACAACATATAGTTCGTTTTTTGCATTACATTCTTTTTTTGAGAATGTAGATGTCATAATAATGGATGATGTGCATTCTTGTGAAGATTATATTATGTCAAATTGGACTATTCAGATTGATGGTCAAGGTACAACTTTTATTGAAATAGCTGAATTATTAAAACCATTTATTAGCGAAACAGATTATAAGTATTTATTAGAGGATGAATATATTCCAGAAGTTGCATCATGGTGTAATATGTTGCCGATGCCTTTAATATTAAATAAACTAGATGAACTTCAATCAATTTTGCAACAAGGCATAGAAGGTGGTTCTTCAAATTATTATGCATATTTGAGAATGTCTGAAAACTTGAAAGAGTGTAATATATATATTGCAAATAGAAAAATTCTTATACGTCCTTGGATAGCACCAACTATGTCCTTTAAACCATTTGTAGATGCAAAACAAAGAATATTGATGTCTGCAACACTAGGAAGAAGTGGTGAATTAGAAAGAATTACAGGTATTGAAAAAATCTTTCGTTTGCCAATAGTAAATGATTGGGACAAAAAAGGATTGGGAAGAAAATTTTTTACTTTTCCGGATTTATCATTGGGAAAAGATGAACAGTGGAATATAATTGCAGCACTTCAAAATTTGTGTAAAAAAAGTGTCTTTCTGGTTCCCGATTCTCAATCGGCAGATGCTGTTAAACAATTTTATGAAGATAATTTAAACGACACAAAAGTTTTTGATGCAAAGGATATAGAAGAATCTAAACAATCATTTGTAGATAGCCCTGCTGCAACAGTTATTTTAGCAAATCGTTTTGATGGTATAGATTTTTCTGATGATGAGAGTAGACTGCTGTTTATTTGGAATTTACCTAAAACGACTAATTTACAGGAAAAGTTTTTAATTACTAGAATGGGAGCTTCAAAACTATATGCAGAAAGAATACGAACGAGGATAATTCAGGCTGTGGGGAGATGTTCAAGAAATCCTAGTGATTACTCTATTGTTTGTGTAATAGGGGATACAATTCAGAATGATTTAACTAAAAAGGAAAAAATTAAGCAATTTGCGCCAGAACTGAGAGCAGAAATTCAATTTGGTTTGGAAAATTCTATGGATTATTCAAATGTGAATGATGTGTTGGAACAAGCTGAAGATTTTTTGAATAGAACTGCAGTGTGGCAAAGAGCGGAAGAGGATATAGTAGAATTAAGAAATGAATATTGGAACGAAGAAAATAATGCAGAAGAGCAGATAAATCAAAAGCTACATCAATCGGCAATTCTTGAATTGAAATTTCAATATTCGTTATGGAAAAAAGATTATAAATCAGCATATGAATATGCTAATAATATTGTTCAAAATTTAAATGCACCTGCGTTAAATGGATATAAATGTTTTTGGAATTATATGACGGGATGTATGGCGTATTACTTATTTAAAGATGGACAAGCAGAGTATAAGACATCAGGCATACAGTGTTTATCGGATGCAGTAAAAGAAAATATGGGAATAAGATGGTTGCCTGGCTTATCGGAAAAATTGTTTTTTGCTAAAAGTGAAGATGTTAAAGATACAGATTTTTTCGTTGATTGCATTGAAAAGATAGAAAGTATTTTTACATTATTGCCAACATTGCAAAAAACAGAGAAAAAAATTGAAAGTATTTTAAGGGATTTAAATTCGTCCAATGGAAATGAATTTGAAAGAGGTCATAAAGGATTAGGAGAATTGTTGGGATTTATCTCAGAAAATCCTAATAGTACAGGTGCCCCTGATCCATATTGGATAATTAATGAAAATAATTTAGTCGTTTCAGAAGATAAAATTTATGAGGAAAAAGATCAGGTAAAAAAGGTACCGATATCTGATGTTAGCGAGGCTGGAAGACATAAAGCATGGATTGTTGAACACGAGAAAAGAATAACGAAAGGCGCTAATGTATATACAATTCTAATTACTAACTCGGATGGGATTGATGATGAGGCTCGTATATATGCTGATGATATATATTATGTGAATAGAAAAGAATATGTTGACTGGGCAGTTAAAGCACTTACAGTCATTCGAAGCGTATGGAACACATTTCCAGGTGAAGGGGAGAGTGAATGGAGAGAAGCGGTTCACAAAGAATTTATAATAGCAGGAATAACTCCTAAAGATTATTTGAATTTTGTATGTAATAAGAAGCTTAAAGATATATAAATATTTGTCGCTTATTGTTTTATTTGGAACTTGGCTGAGTTGCATAAAGTTAAAATTTGAAACCAAAGGATTTGTTAAAAACATTGAGCTTGATGGAGGTGCTGTGATGAACAGTCTGATTGTAACTTATATGTGGGTTCAGATGGAATGTCCTACGGGTGTATGTGGGGTTTGTAGCCAGATGCTTACATGAAATCAAACAGACGAGAGAATAATAAAACGTAAATAAACGAAACTACACCTAGAGTTTTAACCTCTGAACCCCGCCAATAGATTATTATAAAAAGTCCGAGATATGTCTCGGACTTTTTGTCGACTAGTGAATGATCTTGCGGCTGGCGAACCATTTCGATGAGTCTTTAGATTCCAGAGCCGGTAATGAGCCCTTATAGGGCTAGAACAAACCACCGGTTAAGCCGTTGGTTCTGATTGTTCTTTGGGAGATTTTATGGCTAAGGTATTGAAGATTTATGATGAACAAATAGCACTTTTGAAAGGAAACTAATATTAAAAATCTATGAAACTCTAATAAATTAATAACTAATTTAATATTTGATATTCAATGTCAGATAAGAAGTCGGGTTTCAGATCCATGTATATCTCATTATTTAAAGGCACATGAATATATTCCATTATGGGGCTTAATATTATATTAACATTAGGAACAATCAGCAATTTTTATAAAGTTATGAATAAAAAAGAAAAACAGGAGACATCAAAAATATTTAAAATATAAGATAATGAACTTGAAAATATTTTGATAAAATATATATTGCAATGTAAACACAAAGGAGTTATATATGTCTAAACAAAAAGATAAAAAGATAGTTTTTTCGGAAGAAATAGATAGCAGCATTAATGGTATTGCACTGGGAACAGCATTTGTTATGCTATCTATATTTGTTGTTTATTTTAAGATATTTAATAATACAATAGCAGAAAAATTTATAGCAGTTATTCTTTTTGTTT
>OGMJ01000702.1_pt1 | contig 18117 bp, 18 predicted proteins | sample 1573181 | NCBI WGS metagenome assembly OGMJ01 (sample SAMEA2582004, study PRJEB24529) | metagenome | biome: Human gut stool | place: China | collected 2011
AGAACGATTGCAACTATGCTATTGTCCGATGTAGACCTCAAGTCCTACACGGATACAGCATACCACAACGAAGAGTTAAAGTCACTAACAAGATACCGATTCGATAAGGTTCGTGAAAGAGCCAAGCTGAAGCAGTCAGTGTCCAGACTGGTCACGATCCTGTTCCCGGAATTGGAAAAGCTCGTTCCCTCTCTCCACGGTGTTTCGGTCTATGCTCTTTTCAGCGAATATCCCGGTGCAAAGCAAATTTCAGAAGCCCATCTTACCAAGCTGACAAACCTTCTTTCAATAGCGTCCAAGGGGCACTACGGAAAAGAAAAGGCCATCCAGATTCGAGAGGCAGCCAAATCGTCTATTGGATCTGTCATGCCTGCCAAATCTTTGGAATTGAAGCACACTATTAAACTCATTAAGGAACTCACCTCCGAGATCGACGAAATTGAAGATTCGATTCAGCAAATCATGGATGAATTGCATCCACCGATTCTTTCTATTCCCGGTGTTGGTATCCAGTCAGCAGCCATGATCCTTGCTGAAATCGGTGATTTTTCCAACTTTGAATCTCCTGACAAAATCCTTGCTTACGCTGGTTGCTCTCCATCTACATACCAGTCAGGAAAACTTACAAACTGTTACGCTCATATGGAAAAACGTGGTTCACGTTATTTGCGATATGCCCTTTACAACGCAACCAAGTACGTTTGTCATTGGAATCCTGTCTTTGCCAAATACCTTGCCAAAAAACGTGCTGAAGGTAAGCACTATAATGTTGCCCTGTCTCATGCCACAAAGAAACTCGTGCGGCTGATCTACGCTTTGCAGAAGTCTGGAAAAGCATATCTTACAGCTGCCTAATTTTCTCCAGAGCCTGAGCCAAATCCAAGAACAACTTAGCTGGCGCAGCGAACCCTTGACAAACCGAAGCATTCAAATGCTATTCTGTTTCTGCGAGGGTTGGCCGGGCTTGCTTTGCTATTCTCTCCGTCGCCCTCGCTGCTCTGATTTCAGCATTTGAATGCTGTTTGTCAGGGGCAGCGAATCGTTGACGGATTTTTTCATTTTTGGGCTTGACTTTTAATAGTTAGTCTCCTATTTTCCTTACTCAGACTCTGACTGATAGGTTCTTCTTTTCTAATGGAACATACGCTCAACCGCGGATCGACGGTCGCACATTTTACCGTTGCCTTGCTTCCCCCAGAGTCATTACATGTGGTACACCGCAGCGGAGCGAAGTCCTTCCGGCAGGCCGTCGGGCGCAGCAGGTGAAAGTTCCCAGCGTACCTGCCCCGCCCACTGGGAGGCGACGGCGGAGAAGTGGAGCATGACAATACCGAGATCCAATGCGGCATCCAAATTATCGGTGTAGGCATCCTCCTGCTGCACCAAATAGATGCTGTGATCCTGCACAAGGAAGCCATAGGGCTGACGGTTGAGATAGCTGGGGGAGAGCGAAGCGGCGTAGAAGGACTGCCAGAGCATATCGTCGTAGAAGTCCATCATCTCGTCAAGCCCAGACTTGTTGCTCCAGCTCCCCATGTGAACCAAATCATTCACGCCCTTTTTGGGCGCGTAGTACTGCTGCTCGGCCCGCACATCGATCTGAGACATACTTAGGATATTCAGCCGCAGCTTTTTTGCGGTCTTTTCCCCGTAGCCAAAGGCAACGATTGCCGCCACCTCTAACGTGGTGGTGAGAGACAGTGCCTTTTTGATTTTGTCGCTGTCGGTGAAGGTCATCCAGCAGGTGTCAATGTCCAACTCAGTCAGCTTGAGGACGAGATCTTCCATCATGTAGCCGGCGTTGATGGCCGCATAGGAATGCGGGGCAGACATAAGGAGCAGGTAGTGCGGTGCTCCGATGAGAAATTGATTATAGCCCGCTGAGCTCTCCAGCGCCGGCTGTGCATCCTTGTCCAAGACGATCAACTCCGTTGCAATCTCCGGGACAAGACGGGGGCAGGTCTTTTCATAGTAGGATCGGAGCTGGCCGATAGCCTCGCTCGGAACTTCCTTTTCGCGGAATGCGTGAACGGATCTGCGATTTTGAATCATAGCGCTGTAATTCATAGTAGTATCTCCTATTCTGATGTCTTTGGTTTTCTTATAAATCGTCTATCAGTGCAGTGCTCTTGGCGTAGGCGGTACTGCGTGCCTCAAAGAAATCGGTCTTGACCATGTTGGCGTCGGCGTACTGGCTGACCCATTCCATGCTCTCCGGTTCGCTCTCAAAGCCTGGATACAATGCGGGATAGCCAAGGCTCGTCCAGCGGAGGTTGCCGAGATAGCGGATGTAATCGCTGATCATCTGCCGGTTCAGCCCCGGGATGTCGTCGCCGATCACATAATGCCCCCATGCGATCTCCTGTTCCACGCCCTCACGCATCATCTCGCGCAGCGCTTGTACGCTCTCGGCGGTGAACAACTCCGGCTGCTCCTTTTGCAGCTCCGTGATGATATTGCGGAACAGCCACAAGTGCGTGTTCTCATCGCGGTTTATGTAGCGAATCTCCTGCGCTGAGCCGGGCATCTTCCCGTTTCGGGAGAGATTGTAGAAGAACATAAAGCCGCTGTAAAAATAGATGCCCTCCAAAATATAGTTTGCCATCATCACGCGCAGCAGCGTGGGAGCGTCCTTCCGCTCCTGAAACTCGTTGTAGCAGTCCCCAATGAAGGTGTTGCGGCGCAGCAGATGCTCGTCCGTTTTCCATTGGTAGAGGATGTCATTGCGCTCCACGGGGGAACAGATGGTGTCGAGCATATAGCTGTAGCTCTGTGAGTGGACACACTCCTGAAACGCCTGAATGGACAGGCAGAGATTGACCTCGTTGGCGGTAATGTAGGCGCCGATATTAGGCAGGTTCGCTGTCTGAATGGAATCCAAAAAGACAAGAAAACTCAGAATTTTATCGTAGGCGCTGCGCTCGGCTGACAGCAGGCGGGGATAGTCCTTCACATCCTGCGAGAGATTGATCTCCTCAGGGATCCAAAAGTTGTTCATGGCCTGCCGGTACCAGTCGCTGACCCAAGCGTACTTCATATTGTTGAAGTCGTTGAGGTTGGTGGTATTGCCGCCGATCATGCGCCGCAGGCGCACATCAGGGTCGCCCTCCGGGTTAAAGAGGGGCTTTTCCTTCAGTTCCATTATGCTATCCTCCTTATGACGAGCAGCTTTCGCAGGCCTCGACCTCAAGGGCCTTGCTGCGGACATAGTAAATGGTCTTGACGCCGGCCCTCCACGCCTCCAAATACAATCTGAGCACCTGACGCATGGAATAGTCGTTGGTGATATAGAGATTCATGCTCTGCGCCTGGTCAATATGTCTCTGGCGAAGGCCCGCGGCGCGTACCGACCAGCTTTGGTCGATCAGATGCGCCGCCTTATAGCACCACCATGTATCCATAGAAAGCTCCGGAGCAACGCGGGGCAGCATGCTGCCCTTTTTTTCCTCTAAAAAGAATTTCTTCATAATTGGATCTATGCCCGCCGACGTGCCGGAGATGATAGATGTGCTGGAGGTCGGTGCGACCGCCAGAAGATAGGCGTTGCGCATTCCCTGCACCGCCACCGTTTTCGCAAGCGCCCGCCACTTTTCGGAGGTATAACCCCGCTTTTCAAAATACGCGCCCGTCTGCCAGTCGCTGCCCTCAAAGAGCGCGTAACGACCCTTTTCCCGTGCCAGTGCTGTGTCCGCCTTGACGGCGGCGTAGTTGATGAGCTCGAACACTGCGTCGGTGAAGGCAAGGTGCTCATCGCTCTCCCAGCGGATGCCGCGCTTTGCCAGCATGTGGTGGTAGCCGCTGACGCCCAGGCCGATGCTGCGGTACTTCTGATTGGTAAGCCGCGCGTATTCCAACGGGTAGAAGTTGAGGTCGATCACATTATCCAGTGCGCGGATGGCCGTTTCCACCGTGCGTTCCATATAGGCCTCGTCCTCCACCGGCAGATTACCGAGAGACAGACTCGCCAGGTTGCAGACCACAAACTCACCTGGGCGTGTGGCCGTCACCACTATTGTGTCGCCGTTCTCCGTGTGCACCTCAGTGCTGATATGCTCGATGGGCGCCATGTTCTGCGCGATCTCCGTACAGAGATTGGAGCAATAGATCATTCCCGTGTGGCCGTTTGGGTTCATACGATTTACGCTGTCGCGGTTGAAGGCGAAGGGCGTGCCGGTCTCCACTGCCGAGCGAAGCACCAGCCGCACGATGTCCTTGACGGTGACGCTGCGCTTTTCGATGCGCGGGTCATTGACGCAGTCCAGATACCGCTTCTCCCATTCTGTACCCCAGTAATCCTCCAGTGCGTAGCCCTTGACCGTGAGGATCTCATGCGGACACATGAGATGCCACGGCGCGTCTATGTTCTCCTCCGCCAGTCGCCAGAAGAGATCCGGATAGCACACGGCGGGAAACACATCATGTGCCTTCATGCGGTCGTCGCCGTTGTTGGTGCGCAGTTGAAGGAATTCCGGCAGATCCCGGTGCCATGCGTCTAAGTAAACCGCCACAGCGCCCTGCCGCATCCCCAACTGATCCACCGCCACGGCGGTGTCGTTGACCAGCCGGATCCAGCGGATAACACCGCCCGCCGCCCCTTGAAAGCCGCGGATGGTGCTGCCTGCAGCGCGCACCTTACCGAAGTACATCCCCATTCCACCGCCGAATTTAGAGACCTTTGCGAAGTTGTCCAGCGAGCGGTAGATGCCGTCCAGACTGTCCGGCACAGTGTCCACAAAGCAGCTTGAAAGCTGATGGTAGGGCTTTCGTGCGTTGGACATGGTAGGTGTCGCCATCGTGACCTCCATACGGCTGAGCATATCGTAAAAGCGTTTTACCCACCCCATGCGGTCAGAGCCTTCGTTCATAGCAAGATGCAGCGCGATACCCAAAAACATCTCCTGCGGTGTTTCCAGCGGCACGCGGCTGCGTGACTGGATCACATAGCGTTTGAGCAGCAGGTCAAGGCCGGAGTAGGTGAATAGCTCGTCCCGTTCCGGGCAGAGAAAGTCCTCCGCCATGTCAATCTCCTCGTGGGTATAGTGGGCAAGGATATAGTCACCGTAGAGTCCCTTATCCGTCAGATAGCGAAGCCTGCCATAGAGGTCGCCGACGCCGCGCCCCTCCCATTCCTGTGCGTTGCGACAGCGAAAGGAGTGGTTCAGAAGCCGCGCCGCGATGAACTCCCACTTGGGTGCCTCTGCCGTAGTCAGCTCTACCGCTGCCTTGATCAGTGCCTCAGCCCGCTCATCCTCCGTCATGCCCGGGCGACAGAAACTCTCAAACTTCATTTGAAGCGCCGCGAGGGAGTAGACTTCCTCGCTAAAATCCATCTGGATGCGGCGCAGCACCTCGTCAAGCGAGTCATCCCCCACCGTCCGCGCGATGGTATGCCGGACACGGCGCAGCGCAGACCGCTTTTCGCGGTAGAGGATGTACGCCTTGGCCACCTCATAGTGTCCGCGCTCCATGAGCGTTCGCTCCACCTCGTCCTGCACACGTTCCACGGTAAGCGGCACTGTGACGGAGAGATTGTTGAGAACGGTGGCGAGGATCTCATCCATCTCTCTGCTCCCGATTTCCTTGCCCTGTCCGTCAAACGCCTTTTTCATGGCGTTGAAAATTTTCTCCTGTTGAAAGGGAACAGACTCCCCGTTTCGTTTTCTGATCTCCATTTCGATCCTCTCATCTTCTCCGGTCACTTCTCATGTCCTTTTGAGCAAAGAGCGGGCAAGCGCAGTATCACGCTTGCCCGCTCTGTTTTTGAAAGCCGGTTTTTCTGCAGCCGACGCGGCGGGGCTGTTTGTTGTCTTGGCTTTGGCTTCCCTGCCAGTTACTTCATAGATTCCAGAATGGCGTCCGCCAGTGCTTCCAGCTCAGTGCGCTTGTCCGTGCCCATGGACGAGGCGAGGCTGAGCCGCTCGTTGAGCACCGTCATGTTCTTTAGCTCATTGTTGACGAATTTCTGCATGAGGTCACCGGACTTCACCGCCCATGAGCCGTTTTCAATGATGGCAAAGGTGCGGTTTTGCAGATTCAGCGCCTTCATATCCATGAGGAAGTCATGCATGGCGGGGTAGATGCCGAGGTTGTAGGTCACAGAGGCCAGGACAATGTGACTGTACTTAAACGCCTCGGAGATCAGCTGGGAGACATGAGTGGAGGACACATCGTACATCGCCACCTTGCTCATGCCCTTATCGCAGAGCGACGTCGCCAGCGCCTGCGCCGCGTTCTCCGTGTTGCCGTACATAGAGGCGTAGACGATGAGCACGCCCTGGGTCTCAGGGGCATAGCGGCTCCATGTGTCGTACTTTTCGATGAACCAGCCCAGATCCTTGCGCCACACGGGGCCGTGGAGCGGGCAGATGTACTTGATCCGATCCAAAACGCCGCCGGCCTTTTTCAGCAGGAGCTGGATGTGGGGGCCGTACTTGCCCACGATGTTGGTGAGGTAGCGGCGGGCATCGTCCAGCCAATCCCGCTCGAAGTCCACCTCGTCGGCGAACAGCTTGCCGTCCAGCGCGCCGAAGGTGCCGAAGGCGTCGGCGGAAAAGAGGACGCCGTCGGTGACATCGAGGGTCACCATGGCCTCCGGCCAGTGAACCATAGGCGCGCCCACAAAGGTGACGGTGTGCTTGCCGAAGGAGAAGGTGTCGCCCTCCTTCACCTCGATGCACTCATGTCCGTCCACATGGAAGCCGAACTGCCGCATGAGCATGAATGCCTTCTCGTTGGAGATCAGTTTCACCTTGGGATGGCGCAGCAGGATCTCCTCGATGCAGGCGGCGTGATCCGGCTCCAGATGGTTGACCAGCAGGTAGTCCAGCTCGCGGCCATCCAGCACATACGCCAGATTTTCCAAAAGCTGGCGGCAGGCAGACCAGTCCACCGTGTCAAAGAGCACCGTCTTTTCATCCAGCAGGCAGTAGGCGTTGTAGCTTACGCCTCGGGGAATGGGAAAGCAGTTTTCAAACAGAGCCAGGCGATGGTCGTTGGCGCCCACCCAGTAGAGGTCGTTCGTTACTTTACGCACGCAATACATCTTATCTTACCTCCTTCACGGCCTCAAGCCTTTACAAATTGATCCTTCGTCTCCGCGCACTCGGGACACACCCACTCGGCGGGAAGCTGCTCAAAGAGCGTACCGGGCGCGATCTCGCCGTCCTCGTCGCCCAACTCCGGCACATACTCGTAGCCGCAGCCGCTGCAGACGTAGCGGTCGCCGATGGGGGCGGGCTTCGGCGGCGTGGGCCGCTTCATCTTTACCATGGGCGGCGCGGGCAGCTTTTCGCCGCTATCCAGCGCGGCAGTGAGCAGGGGCAGGATCTCCTCCACATCGCCCACGATGCCGTAGTCGCAGTTCTTGAAGATAGGCGCGTTACCGTTCTTATTGATGGCCACGATGGTGGAGGCGTCCTTGATGCCCTTAAGGTGCTGGGATGCGCCGGAGATGCCGCAGGCGATGTACAGATTGCCGGTGAACTTCTGACCAGACATACCCACATAGCGGTTCAGCGGCAGATATTTGAGAGTCTCCGCCACAGGGCGGGAAGAACCGATGGCCGCGCCGGCGGCCTTGGCCAGCGACTCTACCAGTTTCATGTTCTTTTTCTCCCCGATGCCCTTGCCCGCGGAGACCACCCGCTCCGCCTGCGGGATGGGCGTATCCATAGGGATGCCCACGGAGAAGTCGTGACCATCCTTCTTCAGCGCCGCCACAAGGTCGGCCACCTGCTGGGCAGCGTCCCCCTCCCGGAAGATGGTCTTTTTGCGAATGCCGGTGATGGGCGCGGGTTTCTTGGCCGCCGAACGGCTCTCGCCGCCGGAGCTCTTGCCCAGCCTGCCCAACAGATGAGAGGCGATGACCACCCGCTGGATCTCGTTAGTGCCCTCGTAGAGGGTGGTGATCTTGGCGTCGCGGTAGGCCCGTTCCACCTCCATGCCCTTGAGGTAGCCGCTGCCGCCGTGGATCTGCAAGGCATCGTTGGTGACCTCCAGCGCGATGTCCGAGGCGTACATCTTCGCCATGGCGGACTCCATGCCGTAAGGCGCGTGCTGCTCCTTCAGCTCCGCCGCGGAGTAGATGAGGAACCGGGCGCAGCGCAGCTTGGTTGCCATATCCGCCAGCTTGAAGGCGATGCTCTGCTGGGCCGCGATGGGCTTGCCGAACTGGACGCGCTCCTTGGAATAGCTCAACGCGTGCTCAAACGCGCCCTGGGCGATGCCCAGCGCCTGCGCGGCGATGCCGATGCGTCCGCCGTCCAGCGTGGACATGGCAATCTTGAAGCCCTCGCCCTCCTTGCCCAATAGGTTTTCCTTGGGAACCTTCACGTCGTTGAAGATCAGCTCCGCCGTGGAGGAGGAGCGAATACCCATCTTGTCATAGTGGTCGCCGAACTCAAAGCCCTTCCAGCCCTTCTCCACGATGAAAGCGGAGATGCCCCGGGTGCCGATGTCCGGCGTGGTGACGGCGAAAACCACATAGGTGTCCGCCTTAGGGGCGTTGGTAATGAAGATCTTGCCGCCGTTGAGGAGGTAGTAGTCCCCCTTATCCAGCGCCGTGGTCTCCGTGCCGCCGGCGTCGGATCCGGCGTTGGTCTCCGTAAGGCCGAAGGCGCCGATCTTCTCGCCCTTGGCCAGCGGAACCAGATATTTCTTCTTCTGCTCCTCGGTGCCATAGGCGAAAATGGGCCATGAGCCGAGGGAGACGTGGGCGGAGAGGATTACGCCCGTGCCGCCGTCCACACGGGCCAGCTCCTCCACCGCGATGGCGTAGCTCAGGGCATCAAGACCGGCACCGCCGTACTCCTTGGGGTAGGGAATGCCCATCCAGCCCAGCTTACCCAGCTTCTTGACAGCCTCTTCGGGAAACTCATTGTTCTGATCCATTAAAAATGCGAGGGGCTTGATCTCCTCCTCCGCAAAACTCCGGATCTTCGCGCGCAGCTCTTCGTGCGCCGACGTGGTTTGAAACAGCATACGGGTACCTCCTTTTAAAATTTTACAGCTTGCTTGTATCTTGGGGATCGGATCCGCCGGTCAGCAGCCTGCGCAGGCTCACGGCACGGAACGCCTCGTCCTGCTTTTGCTGCAAGGCCGCCAGCTGACAGTGGATGGTGCACCGCCCATGCTTGTCCTGCCAGCGGCATTCATATCCCGGCTCCATGCAGGCGCACAGGATGCCCCGCTCCCCCACGACCCCCATGAGATCGTAGAGGGAGGTCGCGTCCAGATCGCAGGACAGCTCGCAACCGCCGAGAGCGCCGCGGCTCACCCGCACCAAATTGCCGGCGGAGAGCTTGCGCAGAATCTGGTAGGCAAACTGATTGGGGATCAATTCCGTTTCCGACATCTCGGCCACCGAATGCTTCTCCCCGTCCAGCAGCACCCGCAAAATGCGCAGCGCGTAGTCCGTCTCTTTGGTGATGATCATGCTCCACATCCTCTTTTCGCTTGCTTGTTAATACCATAATATCAATCTTGATAAATTTTGTCAAGATAATTTCAAAAAAAATATCGCTTTAATACAGACCGCCCCAGCACAGACCGCCCCAGCCCGGGTCAGCTTCGCTTTCCATTCAGCGAAAAGCCATGTTCCTTACAATTATAGAAGCCGAAAAAGCTGTGCTGTGGCAGTCCGCCGAAAGCAGAAAAGACTATGCCTGAAAACCAGAAAGCGGAGAAATGGTTGGGGCTCGCAGGGGTCGCCCATCCAAGGCGGATGAGTCGATCCCTGGCAAGTCCAAGGCAAGCACCAAAGTGCGTGCTTTTCATTTTATATCCGACGCATTATGTTAAGATGTGCAGTAGATGTTCCATTTTGCTGTCCCATTCTCTGCTGGAATCGGCGCACTCTTTCAGTTCAGTTTCGATTTCAGCATTTATCGGCAGATTTTTCTTATAGCGGATGGTATGCTCAAGGCTTGCCCAGAAGTCCATAGCGATTGTACGGAGTTGTATCTCCACTGGCACATGGATCTCTTTTTCCGCAAAGAATACCGGCAGCCGGATCGTCAGGTGCAGACTGCGATAGCCATTTGGCTTAGGGTGCGAAATATAATCTTTCTCCGTGATGATTTCAATGTCAGACTGATCTTTTAAGCACTTTGCCAAAAAGAACACATCCTCCTCGAAAGAGCAGATCACCCGCACACCGGCAATATCCATGATATTTGCCTGCATGGTCGGAAAATCCAGAGAAAGTCCGCGCTTCTGCATCTTATTCATAATGCTGGACGGAGACTTCAAGCGACTTTTCATACTTTCTATCGGATTGCGATCATGCTGCAATGAAAACTCTTCGTTTAGAATTTCCAACCTGCTTTCCAGTGCTTTCAGCGCACATCGGTATTGCAGCATGACTTCCTGATACCTGCGATTTTCGCTTAAAAGGCGCTGGCACTGCAGATCATCTAAGCCTTTATCTGCCGCAACCGTCAAGCCAAATAAATTTTCACTCATAGTTTCTCCTTTCCGCAGGGATAGGCGCTCCGCGCTGTCTGCTGCTCTTGTGTTACGACCTGATAAAAACTGTATCCGCCGGAGAGATGGGAACAGCTGAAACCATACTGCGTCAAAAGCCGACAGGCCAGATAACTGCGAAGCCCAGTCTGGCAATTCACATAGACAGGCTTGTCCCGCTCTAACTCGTCCAAGTGCTCCCGCAGATCGTCCAGCGGAATATTACGGAATCCATTCAAGTGCCCACGCCGATATTCGCCTTCCGTACGGACGTCCAGCAGCGTCGCACTGCCATCGCAGGGCAAGTCCTCAACATCATTCCAATGGAACTGCTGCACTTTCCCGCTCTCCAAATCCTCGATCATAAAACCGGCCATATTGACCGGATCCTTGGCAGAGGAATAGGGCGGCGCATAGGAAAGGTCAAGTTCCGTCAGTTCCAAAGCTTTCATTTTTGAGCGAATGGCCGTTGCCAGTACATCAATACGCTTGTCCACGCCCTCGCCGCCAACGATCTGCGCACCCAGCAGCCGCAGGCTTTCCTTTTCATACAGTACCTTCATTGCCATAGACTGTGCGCCGGGGTAATAGGCAGCGTGGGATGCCGGGAAAAGCACGACTTTGTCGTAAGCGATCCCTGCTGCCTGCGCCGCTTTTTCATTGATCCCCGTGGAGGCCGCCGTCAAGCTGAACAATTTCAGAACAGACGAACCCTGAGAGCCGTGAAAGTGGCTGTTTCCGCCGCAGATGTTGTCGGCGGCAATGCGTCCCTGCTTGTTGGCGGGCCCCGCCAGCGAGATCAATGCTTTTTGGCCGGTCACGAAATGGGTGACCTCTACGGCATCGCCCACAGCGTAGATATCCGGCACGGAGGTTTCCATCCGCTCGTTGACAGCGATGCTGCCCCGGATGCCCAGCTCAAGTCCGGCCTCTTTTGCCAGATGGGTGTCCGGCGTGACGCCGATGGCCAGCAGCACCATGTCGGAGCGCAGCGGCTCACTTTCCTCCAGCAGCGTCAGCACGGAATCTCCGTCCTGCCGAAATCCGGTGACGGTTTCACCCAACCGCAGAGCCACGCCGTGTCTGCGCATTTCCACATGGACAAAGCTCGCCATGTCCGCATCCAGCGGCACTAATAGCTGCTTTGGACGTTGGACGATGGTGACGGAAACGCCCATCTCCACAAGGTTCTCCGCCATTTCCAGACCGATAAAGCCGCCGCCAGCCAAAACAGCGGTTTTCGGCTTCTGATCCTCTACAAAGCGCCTAATGCGGAGGGTATCCTCCACGGTGCGCAACGTGAAAACACGCTCACTGCTGACGCCGGAAAGCGCAGGAACCGTCGGCTTTGCGCCGGGTGCGAGGAGCAGTTTGTCATAGGTTTCCGTGTAGACCTTTCCACTATCCAATGCGTGAGCGGTGACGGTTTTCTCTGTGGGATCGATCGCAGTTACTTCCTGCCGTACCCGCACATCAATGCGAAAGCGGTCCCAGAAGCTCTCCGGAGTTTGCAGTGTCAGTTCTTCTTGCTCCTTGATCACACCGCCCACATAATACGGCAGACCGCAGTTGGCATAGGACACATAGCCGCTGCGCTCGATCATGATGATCTGGGCGTGTTCATCCAAACGACGGATGCGGGCAGCGGCAGAAGCACCGCCCGCCACACCGCCTACGATCACAACTTTCATCTTGCGCCCTCCACCATTGCGGCAATCTCTGACTTAGGCCGATAGCCGACCGATTTGGTAATGTCCTTTCCATCCTTGAATACGACCAGCATCGGGATGCTGGATACTTGAAAACGCATTGCCAGCTCCATCTGCTCGTCCACGTTGACCTTGCCCACCTTGAGCGTACCGCTTTTTTCTTCGGCAAGCTCATGCAGTACGGGAGAGAGCATTTTGCACGGTCCGCACCAGTCCGCATAGAAATCCAGCAGGACGGGCTTGTCGGAATGCAGTATCTCATTTTCAAAATTCGCAGCAGTAATTTTCAGTTCAGCCATGAGAAAGGCTCCGTTCTGTTATCTTTGTTTATTCTTTGTTTTTCAGCTTGCAAATGCCCTGCGTCATGGTTCCCATCGGACAAAACGCACACCATGTGCGGGGCTTGTAGAGCACCATAACGATCAGACCCAGCAGCAGAGAGGTCAGCATGAGGCTATAAAAGCCAAAGCTGAACTGCGCCACCCAATCAGCGACTGTACCGGCTGTATAAGTCCAGCCCCAAGGCACACGGAATGTCCAGAACAGCTTAATGGCCTCCCGCAGGGACGCAGCACCCGCAGCGACCAGATAGGTCTGGAACGCCATGTTGCCGAACATCGTCAGGAAAAAGAGCAAAAAGCCGTAACGAAACCACTTGGAGGACATCCAGCGGGGCGTGGGCTTGCAGCGGGAGCATTTAAGGTCTGTCCCCAGCTTGCTGAGCAGTTGCCCCCGTCCGCAGAGGTGGTTGCAAAAGAATTTGTTCCCGCCAAAGATGGCTAAAAGCAGCGGCAGAAGAAAATCGATCATACCCAGCCACGCGAACAGGATATTGAAAAAGCCCAGTGCAAAATAGATGATGGCATATACCCACAGGTAATCGTACCAATGCTTTGCTTTCATGCGTCAGCCCTCGCTTTCACCTCAATGCAGCCGACGGGACAGAGTTTTGCGCACTTGCCGCAGCCTACGCAGCGTTCCGCCTCCACGGCGGCGTAGCAGCCGCGGCGCACCTTGACGGCCCCCAGTGGACAGGTATTTTCGCACACACCGCAGGCGACACACCGCGTCTTATCTATGGCAGCCAGTTTCTTTGACAGCATAGCTTTCCTCCCTTAATCCTGCAAGGATTTGTAATAGAGCATACAGTGGCAGACCCCTCGAAGCCCGGATCTGCAATTGGATTCTTGAACTCCTGGCACATACATTTGGTTGCCTCTGTGCACTCCCTGCGGCAGGGGCAGTACCCGCCGGTGCGCTTGAGTCCTTTTCTGATGGTGCTGACAATCTCCTGATCGGGATTGAGCTTGATTTTCATGTTCGCCAGCTCTTTCTTGATCGTGGCTTTATCATACCGCAGGACAAAGTCTTTTTCTGTGATGAGGTTACATTGATAAAAAAATCCGGTGCTTTTGGAGCACCGGATTTTAAGAAGGTGAATTACGCTTTCCACAGACTGTGGAGGTTGCAGTAGGCGTAGACCGCCTCTACCTCATCGCCCTCGCAGAGAGCGAAGCAGACCTCCGGCTTTTCGCCGGGATGCAGTTCCTTACGCTGATTGCCCTGCTTGGTCTGGAGAGATACCCATTCGATGTAGTGCTCCGGCAGCATGGGGTGCTCCACAGAGCCGACCTTGACATGGACGATGCCGTTTTCCACCGTCCAGACAGGGACGTGCTTTTCCACGGCGGCATCGGTGGTGCCGGGAACGATCTCGCTCATCGGCTCGCCGCAACAGACAACAGGGACGCCTGCGTCCTTAACTTTGGCAATGATGTTACCGCAATGCTTGCAAATGTAAAACTTCTGCTCCATGATAATTCTCCTTTTCTTTCTTTAATAGTTTTCTGCGTGAATTTCAAAATAGCTCTGGGGATGGTTGCAGGCGGGGCAAACCTCCGGGGCCTTCTCGCCCACGACGATGTGACCGCAGTTGCGGCACTCCCACACCTTGACCTCGCTCTTGGCGAAGGCCTCCGCCATCTCCACATTGTGCAGCAGGGTACGGTAGCGCTCCTCGTGATGCTTTTCAATGGCGGCGACCAGGCGGAAACGCTGGGCCAGCTCATGGAAACCTTCCTCATCGACAGTTTTGGCAAAGCCATCGTACATATCCGTCCACTCGTAGTTCTCACCCTCAGCGGCGGCGAGAAGGTTTTCTGCGGTGTCGCCAATGCCGTTCAGTTCTTTGAACCACAGCTTGGCGTGTTCCTTCTCATTATCAGCGGTTTTGAGGAACAGTGCCGCGATCTGCTCAAAGCCTTCCTTCTTGGCCTTGGATGCAAAATAGGTGTACTTGTTGCGCGCCTCGGACTCACCGGCAAAGGCAGCCATCAGGTTTTTTCGGTTTGAGTTCCTGCGTATTTCGTTTCTTTCATGGTGGATACTCCTTCCTGCTTTTCTGCTTTTATTGTAGCAAATCTATGATTTTATTCCGTGACGAAGTCACATTCCTTTTTATTTTAGACGATTTAGTCTGTTCTTATCCCGCAGCGTGATTGCACCACGCTTCAGCTCCACCAGTCCGTCCTCCGAGAAGCTTTTGAGCATCCGTGCCACTGCCTCCCGTGCCGAGCTGATGTGCTGGGCGATCTGCTCATGGGTCATACATATCGTGTCGGAGCCGGTACGTTCCGCTTCGGCAAAGAGAAATTCTGCCAGCCGCTGATCCAGCCCCTTGAACATGATCTGCTGCATCGCCCACATCACATCAGAAAACCGTTTCGTTGCCAGTTCATAGAGAAAACAGCGGACATGGAGATTTTTCTCCTTGAGTGCAGCAATGACATTTGCAGGGATAATCAGAACGTCCGTATCCATTCCGGCAGTCATTTGCGTATCAAAGGTGATCTGACTGATCACGCAGGAGGCGGAAAGCACGCATAGTTCGCCCGGATACAGGCGGAACAGCGTTACCTCCCGCCCCTCATCAGAGAGAAGATAGGTGCGGATCTCGCCGGAAAGAATAAACAGCATTCCGAGACATTCATTGTCGCTACTGTGAACGAACGCACCCTTTTTATAATGACGGACAAAGGCACTTCGGCGTAGTGTGTCCATTTCGCGTTCGGTCAAGGATGACCAGAACGGAAGTTGTGTCAGTGTGCGTTCCATATCAATGGCAGCTATGCTTGCCGCAGCCGTGGTTACCGCAGGAGTGACCAGCCTCGCCGTGCTCATGGTCATGGTGGTCACAGTGAACATTGGGATCGTAGCCCAAACTTCCGTTGAGCAATGCGCTCACCGCCGCGTCAGCGTCCCCGCTGACACCGCCGTAGAGCTTGATGCCCGCTTCGGCGAGTGCTGCCTGCGCACCGCCGCCGATGCCTCCGCAAACCAAAGTGTCCACACCGTGCTGTATTAGGAAGCCTGCCAGTGCGCCGTGACCACTGCCGTTGGTGTCAACGACTTTCGCATGAGTGATTTTGCCGTCCACAGCTTCATAAAGCTTGAACTGCTCGGTGTGACCGAAGTGCTGAAAGATTTGACCGTTTTCATAGGCAACTGCAATTTTCATAATAGAACCTCCTTTGCAAGTTTTGCCTGATTTTTCCATGTTGGCTCTCTGCATCCGGCAGCAACGGCCGCAGTGAGCTTCCTCCTGTCCTCCGCAGATGCGGTAGTTTCCCCCGGTGATGTGCAGCGGTTTCCCGTGGACAAGACACGCTGCGATCTTGCTCCGTGCGCTTTCGTAAATCTCCTGCACGGTAGAGCGGGAAATGTCCATTTGAGCGGCACACTGCTCGTGGGTTTGCTGCTCCAAGTCAACCAGCCAAATGACCTCGTATTCGTCCAGCGTCAGCAGGATCGGCTCGGTATTCTCGCACCCGTTGGGACAGAATGTATCGACCTGTGGTACGCCACAAATTTGACGGCACCGTGGCGGTCTTGGCATGGGAGCTTTCCTCCCTTTGTATTCGGTATATTCCAATCGTAGCACTTTGAGCAGAAAAAAGCAATTTTTTCAAAAGCTGCTACATTTTCCGTCCTCATATGTGTGCCGGCTGATATTCGGAGTCGAATGCTACATGTGAGCCTTGTTCGTAATGCCCACCGATCATGACCGCAGCGGCAGTCACAGCATCCACATGAAAGCGTTCCCGGTAATGCTTGCATTTTTGTAAAAAAACGTTATAATTGAATCAGTTAAATCAAAGGAGGTATCAAATCATGAAATCACATAAATACTGGTCCTTAGGCGCACTTTTCTGTATGTTGGGATGCATTTATTCTGGAATCAAAAAATCTATGACTGCGCATAAATACTTTGCCTATTCTTCATTGCTTTGTATGGGTATGTCCATTTATTCCGGTCACAAACTGGTTTCTCCAAAGAAGAAAAAAATCACTAAATCAAATAATAGTGAGAATAGTTAAACAAAAAATTTCCTTTATTCATCAAAGACAAAGTTGCTGGAGAATTTTTTTCTCCAGCGGCTTTCTTCATATAGAAAACCACAAGCTATGCTTGTGGAAGAATAGAGCCGTAGCGTCGAAACGGTAGAAAAAGAGCCTCCTTTTGCTATAATTAGAAGCGGGTAACGCCAACCGCATAGGGCCTTTGGTTCGGCCTACTTTTTGGAGCTGGGCCTTTCGTGCCAGCAGCTCGAACAGAATATCCCGGCCCTCTTCACCGACCCCGCGTGCGGCCATGTGCTGCGGGCGAAAGGCTTCGTACAGGACGAGAACGGCTGGGTGGAGCTGAACGCCACCGCATTGCGCAAACCGACTGCCCGGCGGGTGGTGGGCATGGTGGCGGGCATCGTCATCATCGCCCTTGGCATTGCGCTTTTCAAGCAGTCCCACCTCGGCAACGACTCCATCAGCGCCCTGAACATGCGGCTGGCGGAGCTGCTCGGCATCTCGCTGGGCACCCAGAACCTGTGCACGAACATCCTGTTTTTCCTGCTGGAATTCTGGTTCGGGCGCAAGTACATCGGCCTTGGCACCTTCGTCAACGGCATCTGCATCGGGTACATCGTCACGGCGTTCTATGACCCCATTCACGCCCACTTCGGCAACGCGCCGTCGCTGGCGGTGCAGTTGGCGTGGGGCATCACGGCGGTGCTGGTCACGGCGCTGGGTGGCCTTGTGGGCCTTGGCACCTTGATCTGTGCGTTCTGCCTTGGGCCCTTCATCCAGTTCTTCGACCGGACGTTCTCCCAGAAGGTGCTGCAATACAAACCGAACAATTGAGAAACCCCGCGGCGTCAAATCATACGCTGCGGGGGTCTTTTTTATTGCTGCCGTTAAGCAGAAAATGAAGGAGATCTATCTTTCAAAACCGCCTGTGGACTGCTGCGGCGATGGGGAGCCATAACAAACCCATCAGACAGGCTTTGGAAGAAGTAAATAGGGATGTGAGAAATGCACTGTCACAGGTTGATGCCGATTCCAAGGATCACGAATAGGATCGCCAGACAGATGCAGCTTAACATTTATCTGGAGATGGCCCAAGGATAAAATAGAAGCAGGATTAAAGCCGCTCACTGTGCTGGTTTCCAGCATGGTGAGCGGCTTTTTACTACAAATATGAGGAATCGAAGAAGTCTTTTAGTGTGATTCCCAAACCCAGACAGATTCTTTCAATCGTCTCTACGCTCAACTGCCCTCCCCGACGGGCGGTGGTTTGAATCGTGGAGTACGATATTCCGCATTTCTTTGTCAACACACATAGATTCATATCACGCACTTGCATCAAATCCTGAACACGCTTGATCGTATCCACGAAAACTCCTCCCATCTTTTTAGTTCAAAACTTTTCCAACAACCTCGAATCTTTGCTCTGGAGATATAAGGATCGGCGAATATTTGGTGTTAAGAGAAACCAAAACCGGTTGGTTGTGCACCACGCCATAGCTGTCGGTAAGGAATTCTGCTTGGGTTTTATCCGGGGTATGTTCATCGTATTTTTTCAGATATCCGCAGTCATCATATACGAATATCC
>OGMJ01000721.1_pt1 | contig 17814 bp, 15 predicted proteins | sample 1573181 | NCBI WGS metagenome assembly OGMJ01 (sample SAMEA2582004, study PRJEB24529) | metagenome | biome: Human gut stool | place: China | collected 2011
TAGTGAAGAAGGGGCTGTGACCACGACCACGCCGTTTGGTGTTGAGCTGCAACAGGCGGCAGACAAAGTTACGGCCACCATCACCGATAAAAATGGCGCGGTTGTGCGCACCATTGATATTGGTGAACTGACCGCCGGAGTTCACAGTTTCACCTGGGACGGTACGTTGACTGATGGCAGCACTGCGCCGAACGGTTCTTACAATGTAGCGATTAGCGCCAGTAACGGTGGTACACAACTGGTTGCCCAGCCGCTGCAGTTTGCTCTGGTGCAGGGTGTGATCCGCGGCAACAACGGTAATACGCTGGATCTCGGCACTTACGGCACCACCACCCTCGACGAAGTACGGCAGATAATTTAAGCCTTCACATTTCAGGAGTCAGTCATGGCCTTTTCTCAAGCGGTTAGCGGATTAAACGCTGCCGCCACCAACCTCGATGTTATTGGCAACAATATCGCCAACTCCGCCACCTACGGCTTTAAATCAGGCACGGCCTCTTTTGCCGATATGTTTGCCGGTTCGAAAGTGGGACTGGGGGTAAAAGTTGCCGGTATCACTCAGGACTTTACCGATGGCACGACCACCAACACCGGGCGAGGTCTGGACGTTGCTATCAGCCAGAACGGTTTTTTCCGTCTGGTAGACAGCAACGGTTCGGTGTTCTACAGCCGTAACGGACAATTTAAGCTGGATGAAAACCGTAACCTGGTGAATATGCAAGGTTTACAGCTGACGGGTTACCCGGCAACCGGTACGCCGCCGACTATTCAGCAAGGGGCGAATCCGACTAATATTTCGATCCCGAATACCCTGATGGCAGCGAAAACTACCACCACGGCGTCGATGCAGATCAACCTGAATTCCAGCGATCCGCTTCCTACTGTTACGCCATTCAGCGCCAGCAATGCGGATAGCTATAACAAAAAAGGTTCGGTGACTGTTTTCGACAGTCAGGGTAATGCTCATGACATGAGCGTCTACTTTGTGAAGACCGGGGATAATAACTGGCAGGTCTACACCCAGGATAGCAGTGATCCAAACAGCATTGCGAAGACAGCGACAACACTGAAATTTAATGCTAATGGCACATTAGTGGATGGTGCGATGGCGAATAATATCGCAACCGGCGCAATTAACGGTGCAGAACCCGCCACGTTTAGTCTGAGCTTCCTCAACTCCATGCAGCAAAATACCGGCGCTAACAATATTGTGGCAACCACCCAGAATGGCTACAAACCGGGCGATCTGGTGAGTTATCAAATCAATGATGACGGTACGGTTGTCGGCAACTATTCCAACGAACAAACCCAACTGCTGGGGCAGATTGTACTGGCGAACTTTGCCAACAACGAAGGTCTGGCATCCGAAGGCGACAACGTCTGGTCTGCGACGCAATCTTCTGGCGTGGCGCTGTTGGGGACAGCCGGGACGGGCAACTTTGGCACCCTGACCAACGGTGCGTTGGAAGCGTCCAACGTCGATCTCAGTAAAGAACTGGTCAATATGATCGTTGCCCAGCGTAACTATCAGTCTAACGCCCAGACCATCAAAACCCAGGACCAGATCCTCAACACGCTGGTTAACTTACGCTAATCGCTGACGGGATAGCTCAATGGATCACGCAATTTATACCGCGATGGGAGCAGCCAGCCAGACGCTGAATCAACAGGCGGTAACCGCCAGTAATCTGGCCAATGCCTCTACGCCCGGTTTTCGCGCGCAGTTAAACGCCTTGCGTGCAGTGCCGGTGGAAGGGCTTTCACTGCCCACGCGCACGCTGGTAACGGCGTCAACACCGGGTGCAGACATGACGCCCGGCAAGATGGATTACACCTCGCGCCCGCTGGACGTTGCGTTGCAGCAGGATGGCTGGTTGGCCGTGCAGACCGCTGACGGCAGCGAAGGGTATACGCGTAATGGCAGCATTCAGGTTGATCCCACCGGGCAACTGACAATTCAGGGGCATCCGGTGATAGGCGAGGCGGGGCCAATTGCTGTGCCGGAAGGGGCGGAAATCACTATTGCTGCCGATGGCACAATCTCGGCGCTCAATCCGGGCGATCCGGCAAATACGGTTGCGCCAGTAGGGCGTCTTAAACTGGTGAAAGCCACGGGCAGCGAAGTGCAGCGCTTTGAAGACGGCATTTTTCGTTTAAGCGCAGAAACCCAGGCCACGCGTGGGCCGGTACTGCAGGCAGATCCAACCTTGCGTGTGATGTCGGGGGTTCTGGAAGGCAGTAACGTCAATGCCGTTGCGGCAATGAGCGACATGATTGCCAGCGCGCGGCGTTTTGAAATGCAGATGAAGGTGATCAGCAGCGTCGATGATAACGCAGGCCGTGCCAACCAACTGCTGTCGATGAGTTAATTGAAAGGATACATGACAAGTATAAGTTGCCCGATGCGCAAGTTTATCGGGTCTATGGGGGCAATCGCAATTTATCGATTTTGCGAGCACTTGTAGGCCGGATAAGGCGTTTACGCCGCATCCGGCAAGAAAACATATGCACTTTGTCACTAATCCACTACAGGACATTTTATGATCAGTTCATTATGGATCGCCAAAACGGGCCTTGACGCCCAGCAAACCAATATGGACGTCATTGCCAACAACCTGGCAAACGTCAGTACTAACGGTTTTAAGCGTCAGCGCGCGGTGTTTGAAGATCTGCTTTATCAAACCATTCGCCAGCCGGGGGCACAGTCTTCCGAACAAACCACCTTACCCTCCGGATTACAAATCGGCACGGGGGTACGCCCGGTCGCCACTGAACGCTTACACAGCCAGGGAAACCTGTCGCAGACCAACAACAGCAAAGATGTCGCGATTAAAGGGCAGGGCTTTTTCCAGGTGATGTTGCCAGATGGTTCATCAGCCTATACCCGTGACGGCTCTTTCCAGGTGGATCAGAACGGGCAGCTGGTGACGGCTGGTGGTTTTCAGGTGCAGCCAGCGATCACCATTCCGGCGAATGCGTTAAGTATCACCATCGGTCGTGATGGCGTGGTCAGCGTAACCCAACAAGGCCAGGCAGCTCCGGTTCAGGTTGGGCAGCTCAATCTCACCACCTTTATGAATGACACCGGGCTGGAGAGCATTGGCGAAAACCTCTACACCGAAACGCAATCCTCTGGTGCACCGAACGAAAGCACGCCGGGCCTGAACGGCGCGGGACTGCTGTATCAAGGGTATGTTGAAACGTCTAACGTCAACGTGGCGGAAGAACTGGTCAATATGATTCAGGTGCAACGCGCTTACGAAATCAACAGTAAAGCGGTGTCCACCACCGATCAGATGCTGCAAAAACTGACGCAACTCTAAGGCTTAACCGGTGGCAGGTTCACCGGTTTACTGATTTTTGAAGATGATAGCCATGCAAAAAAACGCTGCGCATACTTATGCCATTTCCAGCTTGTTGGTGCTTTCACTAACCGGCTGCGCCTGGATACCCTCCACGCCGCTGGTGCAGGGGGCGACCAGTGCACAACCGGTTCCCGGTCCGACGCCCGTCGCCAACGGTTCTATTTTCCAGTCTGCTCAGCCGATTAACTATGGCTATCAACCGCTGTTTGAAGATCGTCGACCACGCAATATTGGCGATACGCTGACCATCGTGTTGCAGGAGAACGTCAGCGCCAGCAAAAGCTCCTCTGCGAATGCCAGCCGTGACGGTAAAACTAATTTTGGCTTTGATACTGTGCCGCGCTATTTGCAGGGGCTGTTTGGTAACGCTCGTGCCGATGTCGAAGCCTCCGGTGGTAACACGTTCAACGGAAAGGGCGGGGCCAATGCCAGCAATACCTTTAGCGGCACGTTGACGGTGACGGTTGACCAGGTACTGGTCAACGGCAACCTGCATGTGGTGGGTGAAAAACAGATTGCCATTAATCAGGGTACCGAATTTATTCGCTTCTCTGGCGTGGTTAATCCACGCACTATCAGCGGCAGCAATACCGTACCGTCTACTCAGGTGGCGGATGCGCGCATTGAATACGTAGGCAATGGCTACATTAACGAAGCGCAAAATATGGGCTGGTTGCAGCGTTTCTTCCTTAACCTGTCGCCAATGTAAGTGAGGCTGTGGTGATTAAATTTCTCTCTGCATTAATTCTTCTACTGGTCACGACGGCGGCTCAGGCTGAGCGTATTCGCGATCTCACCAGTGTTCAGGGGGTAAGGCAAAACTCACTGATTGGCTATGGTCTGGTGGTGGGGCTGGATGGCACCGGTGACCAGACAACCCAGACGCCGTTTACCACACAAACGCTTAATAACATGCTCTCACAGCTGGGAATTACCGTTCCGACGGGCACCAATATGCAGCTAAAAAACGTCGCTGCGGTAATGGTGACAGCGTCACTTCCTCCGTTTGGACGTCAGGGGCAAACCATCGATGTGGTGGTTTCTTCCATGGGAAATGCCAAAAGCTTGCGTGGAGGTACGTTGTTGATGACACCGCTTAAGGGCGTTGACAGTCAGGTGTATGCGCTGGCGCAGGGCAATATTCTGGTTGGCGGCGCAGGAGCCTCCGCTGGCGGTAGCAGTGTTCAGGTTAACCAACTGAACGGTGGACGGATCACCAATGGTGCGGTTATTGAACGTGAATTGCCCAGCCAGTTTGGCGTCGGGAATACCCTTAATTTGCAACTTAACGACGAAGATTTCAGCATGGCGCAGCAAATCGCTGACACCATCAACCGCGTGCGTGGATATGGCAGCGCCACCGCGTTAGATGCGCGGACTATTCAGGTGCGCGTACCGAGTGGCAACAGTTCCCAGGTCCGCTTCCTTGCCGATATTCAGAATATGCAGGTTAATGTCACCCCGCAGGACGCTAAAGTAGTGATTAACTCGCGCACCGGTTCGGTGGTGATGAATCGCGAAGTGACCCTCGACAGCTGCGCGGTAGCGCAGGGAAATCTCTCAGTAACAGTCAATCGTCAGGCCAATGTCAGCCAGCCAGATACACCGTTTGGTGGTGGACAGACTGTGGTTACTCCACAAACGCAGATCGATTTACGCCAGAGCGGCGGTTCGCTGCAAAGCGTACGTTCCAGCGCCAGCCTCAATAACGTGGTGCGCGCGCTCAATGCGCTGGGCGCTACGCCGATGGATCTGATGTCTATTTTGCAATCAATGCAAAGTGCGGGATGTCTGCGGGCAAAACTGGAAATCATCTGATGATCAGCGACAGCAAACTACTGGCAAGTGCGGCCTGGGATGCGCAATCACTCAACGAACTAAAGGCGAAAGCGGGCGAAGATCCGGCGGCAAATATCCGTCCGGTGGCCCGTCAGGTGGAAGGGATGTTCGTGCAGATGATGTTGAAAAGCATGCGCGACGCTTTACCAAAAGATGGCCTGTTCAGCAGCGAGCACACTCGCCTGTATACCAGTATGTAGGACCAGCAGATTGCCCAACAGATGACGGCGGGCAAAGGTCTGGGGCTTGCAGAGATGATGGTTAAACAGATGACGCCAGAACAACCATTGCCAGAGGAGTCCACGCCAGCAGCACCGATGAAATTCCCGCTCGAAACTGTGGTGCGTTATCAAAATCAGGCGCTTTCGCAGCTGGTGCAAAAGGCCGTGCCACGTAACTACGATGATTCGCTGCCGGGTGACAGTAAAGCATTCCTCGCGCAACTCTCGCTGCCCGCCCAACTGGCAAGCCAGCAAAGCGGTGTGCCACATCATTTGATCCTCGCTCAGGCGGCACTGGAATCTGGTTGGGGGCAACGGCAAATCCGCCGCGAAAACGGCGAGCCGAGCTATAACCTGTTTGGTGTCAAAGCCTCTGGCAACTGGAAAGGGCCAGTTACTGAAATCACCACGACTGAATATGAAAACGGCGAAGCGAAGAAAGTAAAAGCAAAGTTTCGCCTGTACGGACCGTTGCTAAAATCCTTTTGAGGTTACGTTGGGCTGTTAACGCGTAACCCGCGCTACGCCGCCGTGACGACCGCCGCGAGTGCGGAACAGGGGGCGCAGGCCCTACAGGACGCGGGCTATGCCACCGATCCTCACTATGCCCGCAAACTCACCAACATGATTCAGCAGATGAAATCGATAAGCGACAAGGTGAGCAAAACCTACAGTATGAACATTGATAATCTGTTCTGAATAACTCAAGTCCGGCGGGTCGCTGCCGATAATACTCTGTAATTGAAGGCTTATAAGGAACCTCCATGTCCAGCTTGATCAATAACGCCATGAGCGGACTGAACGCGGCCCAGGCGGCGTTAAATACGGCAAGTAATAATATCTCCAGCTATAACGTTGCCGGATATACCCGCCAAACCACTATTATGGCGCAGGCCAATAGCACGTTGGGCGCTGGCGGCTGGGTTGGCAATGGTGTCTACGTTTCTGGTGTGCAGCGTGAGTATGATGCGTTTATTACCAACCAGTTACGTGCGGCGCAGACGCAAAGTAGCGGTCTGACTGCCCGCTATGAGCAGATGTCGAAAATCGACAATATGCTCTCCACCAGTACCTCTTCGCTGGCAACACAGATGCAGGATTTCTTCACCAGCCTGCAAACGCTGGTGAGTAACGCGGAAGACCCGGCAGCGCGCCAGGCGCTGATTGGGAAATCAGAAGGATTGGTGAATCAGTTTAAAACCACCGATCAATATCTGCGCGACCAGGACAAACAGGTCAATATCGCGATAGGTGCCAGCGTTGATCAGATCAACAACTACGCTAAACAAATTGCCAGCCTGAACGATCAAATCTCGCGCCTGACAGGCGTGGGGGCAGGGGCGTCACCTAACAATCTGCTGGATCAACGCGATCAACTGGTGAGCGAATTAAACCAGATTGTTGGTGTAGAAGTCAGCGTTCAGGATGGCGGCACTTATAACATCACGATGGCCAATGGTTACTCACTGGTTCAGGGAAGTACGGCGCGGCAACTGGCGGCAGTTCCTTCCAGCGCTGACCCTTCTCGTACGACTGTCGCTTACGTTGATGGGACGGCAGGCAATATTGAGATCCCGGAGAAATTACTGAATACCGGGTCGCTGGGCGGCATTCTGACATTCCGTTCTCAGGATCTGGACCAGACGCGTAATACGCTTGGACAACTGGCGCTGGCATTTGCCGAGGCTTTCAACACCCAACACAAAGCCGGATTTGATGCCAACGGCGATGCTGGTGAAGATTTCTTTGCTATCGGTAAGCCCGCGGTTCTGCAAAACACGAAAAACAAAGGTGACGTTGCGATCGGTGCCACGGTAACTGATGCCTCCGCGGTACTGGCAACAGATTACAAAATCTCGTTCGATAATAATCAGTGGCAGGTCACCCGCCTTGCCAGCAATACCACTTTTACGGTGACGCCGGATGCCAACGGTAAAGTGGCATTTGATGGTCTGGAGTTGACGTTTACAGGAACGCCTGCCGTTAACGACAGCTTCACGCTGAAACCAGTAAGTGACGCCATCGTCAACATGGATGTATTAATCACCGACGAAGCGAAAATCGCGATGGCGAGCGAAGAAGATGCGGGTGATAGCGACAACCGCAACGGTCAGGCCCTGCTGGATCTGCAAAGCAACAGTAAAACGGTGGGCGGTGCGAAATCCTTTAACGACGCTTATGCCTCGTTAGTGAGTGATATCGGTAATAAAACCGCGACGTTGAAAACCAGTAGCACCACGCAAGGTAATGTGGTGACGCAGCTTTCCAATCAGCAGCAGTCGATTTCCGGTGTCAATCTCGATGAGGAGTACGGAAATCTGCAACGTTTTCAGCAGTATTACCTGGCGAATGCGCAGGTTCTGCAGACGGCAAACGCGATTTTTGATGCGCTGATTAACATTCGCTAAGGGGAGATAAGATGCGTTTCAGTACCCAGATGATGTACCAGCAAAACATGCGTGGCATCACCAATTCTCAGGCAGAATGGATGAAGTACGGCGAGCAGATGTCGACAGGTAAGCGAGTCGTTAACCCTTCTGACGATCCCATTGCAGCATCACAAGCCGTAGTTCTCTCCCAGGCACAGGCGCAAAACAGCCAGTACACGCTGGCACGTACTTTCGCCACTCAAAAAGTGTCACTGGAAGAGAGTGTACTTAGCCAGGTCACCACTGCTATCCAGAATGCTCAGGAAAAAATTGTCTACGCCAGCAATGGCACCTTGAGTGACGATGACCGGGCCTCGCTGGCTACGGATATTCAGGGGCTTCGTGACCAGTTGCTGAATCTGGCGAACACCACTGACGGTAACGGGCGTTACATTTTTGCCGGTTATAAAACAGAAACTGCGCCGTTTAGTGAGGCTAACGGTGATTATGTCGGCGGAACAGAAAGTATTAAGCAACAGGTCGATGCTTCGCGTTCGATGGTGATAGGGCACACGGGTGACAAAATTTTCGACAGTATTACCAGCAACGCGGTAGCGGAACCAGACGGTAGCGCTTCTGAAACCAATCTTTTTGCCATGCTGGATAGTGCCATCGCAGCCCTGAAAACGCCGGTCGCGGATAGCGAAGCGGATAAAGAAACCGCCGCTGCGGCGTTAGATAAAACCAACCGCGGACTGAAAAACTCGCTGAACAATGTGCTGACTGTTCGCGCGGAATTAGGCACGCAGCTGAACGAACTGGAGTCGCTGGATTCATTAGGTAGCGATCGCGCTTTAGGGCAAACGCAGCAGATGAGCGATCTGGTTGATGTGGACTGGAATGCAACTATTTCATCTTACATCATGCAGCAAACGGCATTGCAGGCATCGTATAAAGCATTTACCGATATGCAGGGATTGTCGCTCTTCCAGCTCAACAAATAATTTCGCTTTAAAACATATCATGAAACTGGGTATGTTTTGTCTGCCCGCTCTGGGATCGCCGGGGCGGGCATTTTTTTGCCTATTTTGCATTGTTGGTTAGCAAGGATGCCATTTGATGAATTTTAATATGTTGATTCAAAGATGAAATAAAAAAGCCCTGGCAGTTACCAGGGCTTGATTACTTTGAGCTAATTATTACTCAACAGGTTGCGGACGCGCAGGAGCGGCAGAGGCATGATGTGTTGCCGTATGACCACCTGCGGCACCTTTACCTTCGAAGGCAAAAGTAGGGCGCTGCCAGTCACTGTGACGCGGTGCCTCCGGAACATATTCCGGTGCTGGAGCGCGCGTCATTGGCGCGGTAGCGTGGTTATGCTCAACGGTGACCTCAGGTTCGACCGCAGCTACCGTTTCAACTTCTGCTGCGACTTCAGCGACTACTGGCGCGGCAGGTTGAGCAACAACTTCAGGTTCAGCAACTACAACCTCAGCAGTTTCGACAACTTCTTCAATATCTGCCGTCTCTTCCTGCGGTTCAACCACCGGTTCTGCTTGTTCTGCAACTTCCTGGGCTACGGCAACATCAGACTCGGTAATCACCTGCGGCTGTTCAGTTACCGCGGCAGCAATCACTTCAGGATGCGTCGTTTCAACCACTTCCGGTTGCGGTTCGGCAACCGGAACGGGGGCTTCTACGACACCGGCCACTTCTTCAACAACTGGCGCGCTAACAACCGGTTCGATAGCGGCGGCGACAGGGACCTCAGTCACCATCGGCTGCACATGTACTTCTTCCTGTTCGCGCTGCTCTTCAACCTGTACATCTTGCGGACGTACAATTGGATAGCGGATCCAGACTTTGCCAGAGGCCAGTTCCGGAGACGCGCACGCTACGGTCAACGGCATTGGCGACTGGGTTGGATAACGCTCGTCACGATAGCGACGACGACGCTGACCACTTACGCGCAGGTGACGAGGCGAGCGGCGAGAACGACGCGGCATGCCACCGTTGTCACGGTTATCAGCATTGTTCTCTTCTTGCTGTTCTGGTGCAGTTTGCGCTACGACTGGCAGCGGGACTTTCACCAGTTCTGTGCGTGGAGCTGGCGCTTCCTGAACAATTGGTTCGGCAGCGACAGTTTCTTCAACCACCGGTGCGACTACCGCTTCTTCGGCTACGCTTTGCTCGTAACGCACTTTCTGATTGAGCTGACGCTGTTTACGACGCGGCTGAACCGGACGTACACGTTCTTCCTGTTCGGTTTCCTGAACAGATTGCTCTTCAACATTCAGCGCCTTCGCTTCTTGTTGCGCCTGACGTTTATCATCGTTACGGCGGCGGCTACGTTCACGACGCGGCGCTTGCTGCTCGTAGGGGGTACGCGCTTTTTCCGTTACCTCAGCCTGCTGACGGCTCTCACGCGTCTCGGCAGTCTGCTGCTGTGCCTGGCGACGATTACGACGGTTTTCTTCGCGATTATCGCTGCCTTCAGTACGTTCACTACGGGTGTCGCGGCGCTCATTACGGTCACGGCGGTTGTTCTGACGAGGCTTGCGACGATCCTGTTGACGTTCCGGTTTCGCTTCTGCTTTCGGTGTTGGTTGCTCGGACGGTTTGGTTTCTTCACCACCGCTGAACAGCGCTTTCAGTGCGCCGAAGAAGCGGCTCAACAGCCCAGGTTGGGCAGGAGCGGCTGGTGTTGCCGGTGCAGATTTAGGTGCTGGGGCTACGACAGGCGCGGCAGGTTCAGCGGGGTTTGGCGCTGGCGGCACATCCGGCATGGCAAAGGTTGCCAGCGCAGGTTGTTCCGGACGCTTACGTTCAGCGAACTCTTCTTCAGACGGCAGCGCCATCGCTTCTTCATGCAGCTTCGGCAGCATGTAGCTTAAGGTCGGCGTTTCTTCCCCTTTACGCACGCGCAGCACGTGGTAGTGCGGGGTTTCCATCTGATCGTTTGGCACAATCACGCAGCGAACACCGTCCTGACGCGTTTCAATGGCATTCACCGCAGAACGTTTTTCATTCAGCAGATAAGAAGCGATTGGCACAGGAACAATGGCGTGAACTTCCTGGGTGTTCTCTTTCAGCGACGCAGAATAGAGAGCGACAGCGATTCGTTGTCACGCACGGTACCGGTACCGGAGCAGCGCGGGCAGACGTGATGGCTGGATTCACCCAGTGATGGGCTCAGGCGCTGACGGGACATTTCCAGCAGGCCAAAGCGAGAAATATGGCTGATTTGAATACGCGCACGGTCCTGACGCACCGCTTCACGCAGACGGTTTTCTACCGCACGCTGGTGGCGTACTGGCGTCATGTCGATGAAGTCGATAACAATCAGGCCGCCGAGGTCACGCAGGCGCAGCTGACGAGCAATCTCATCGGCAGCTTCGAGGTTAGTGTTAAACGCGGTTTCTTCGATATCGCCGCCGCGGGTCGCGCGTGCGGAGTTGATGTCGATGGCCGTTAACGCTTCGGTGCTGTCGATAACAATGGAACCACCAGACGGCAGACGAACTTCACGCTGGAAGGCGGACTCGATCTGTGACTCGATCTGGTAGTGGCTGAACAGCGGGATCTCGCCGGTGTACAGTTTGATTTTGCTGCTGAAATCCGGGCGACCTAATGCAGCGATATGCTGACGTGCCAGTTCGAGCACTTTCGGGTTATCGATAAGGATTTCGCCGATGTCCTGACGTAAGTAATCGCGGAATGCGCGAACGATTACGTTGCTCTCCTGATGAATCAGGAACGGGGCCGGGCGGCTTTCAGCGGCTTTTTTGATGGCTTCCCAGTGTTTCAGACGGAAGCTTAAATCCCATTGCAGCGCCTCAGCAGATTTGCCGACGCCAGCGGTGCGCACGATAAGCCCCATGCCTTCCGGCAGTTCAAGGCTTGCCAGTGCTTCTTTTAATTCGGTACGGTCGTCGCCTTCGATACGGCGAGAAATGCCACCCGCGCGCGGGTTGTTCGGCATCAGAACCAGATAGCTACCCGCCAGACTGATAAAGGTGGTTAATGCCGCGCCTTTGTTGCCGCGCTCTTCTTTATCGATCTGAACAATGACTTCCTGACCTTCACGCAACACATCTTTAATGTTGGGACGACCATGAGCACTGTAGTTAGCAGGGAAATATTCGCGGGCAATTTCTTTTAGTGGGAGGAAACCGTGACGTTCAGCGCCGTAATCAACAAAAGCAGCTTCCAGACTCGGTTCAATGCGGGTGATTTTACCTTTGTAGATGTTTGCCTTTTTCTGCTCGTGCCCTGGACTTTCGATATCCAGGTCATACAGACGCTGCCCATCTACAAGGGCAACGCGCAACTCTTCCTGCTGAGTTGCGTTGATTAACATTCTTTTCATCGTAACTTACTCATTATTCTTACATTGACGACTAAGCTGCGGGCAAAGTAACGCCTTTCCGGGTGTGAACCGATGGCCTCGTGTCTAGTCGCGTCGCCAACCTCACGGTTATCGTCAGCTCAAAGAGGCGCAGAGTGTCGGTTGCCCGTTTTTCATGCGGAAAAACAGCGCAATTATCAAAGAAACAGACTGGGTATTACTCTCCAGAAATATTTCCATCTACCGGTAAGGACTGCAACCCGCAGCCCGCTAACTGCCTGAAAGATCAATACGTCTTACGCCATTGCTGCGTGGATGATCGGTCGGGCAAAATGGGTTATTCCGTAAAATTTCTTGTTTTAACAAGGATGGACACGGAAACGGCCTCATTATTCCACTGCAAGCCTTGTTATAGCAAGATGACTTTTACCATTTATCACCCGCTTACTCACAGTTTTTTCACTTCTTGCTGGTGATTGGTTTAATAACCATCAATAAAGTGATCACGCAGTGAAGTAATAAGGTGCAAAAGTAAATATAAGCATAGAAAAATGAGTGGCGCGAATCCTGTTGGCTAATTAGAATCGCCAACCATGAAAACAGAGACTCCATCCGTAAAAATTGTTGCTATCACCGCTGACGAAGCGGGGCAACGTATCGATAACTTTTTGCGTACCCAATTGAAAGGCGTACCAAAAAGTATGATTTACCGTATTTTGCGTAAAGGCGAAGTGCGGGTGAACAAAAAACGTATTAAGCCTGAATATAAACTCGAAGCGGGTGATGAGGTGCGTATTCCACCGGTTCGCGTTGCTGAGCGGGAAGAAGAGGCGGTTTCGCCACATCTGCAAAAGGTGGCGGCGCTGGCGGACGTCATCTTATATGAAGATGATCACATCCTGGTGCTGAATAAACCTTCCGGTACGGCGGTACATGGCGGCAGTGGTTTAAGCTTCGGCGTTATTGAAGGTTTGCGGGCGTTGCGCCCGGAAGCGCGGTTCCTTGAACTGGTTCATCGTCTTGACCGGGACACCTCAGGTGTGTTGCTGGTAGCGAAAAAACGCTCGGCGTTGCGTTCTCTGCATGAGCAATTACGTGAAAAAGGGATGCAAAAAGATTACCTGGCGCTGGTGCGCGGTCAGTGGCAGTCGCATGTGAAGAGCGTTCAAGCGCCGTTATTGAAAAATATTCTGCAAAGCGGCGAACGTATCGTGCGTGTGAGTCAGGAAGGCAAACCGTCGGAAACACGCTTTAAAGTGGAAGAACGCTATGCATTTGCCACCCTGGTGCGTTGTAGCCCGGTAACAGGGCGTACTCACCAGATCCGTGTGCATACACAATATGCGGGTCATCCGATTGCCTTTGACGATCGCTACGGTGACCGTGAATTTGACAGACAGCTCACTGAAGCAGGCACGGGATTAAATCGTCTGTTCCTGCACGCCGCAGCGTTGAAGTTTACCCATCCGGGGACCGGTGAGGTGATGCGTATCGAAGCGCCGATGGATGAAGGTTTGAAGCGTTGTTTGCAAAAGCTGCGTAACGCGCGCTAATACAAGCATATAAGCCTGATAATGGGCGGTTGGCCTGATAAGGCGTTTACGCCGCATCAGGCCGCCTGCACCGATTGCCGGATGCGACGTAACCGCATCCGGCGCAAACAACTATCCCATCAGCGGGTTTTTCCCTTCCCGACGTAACATCTGACACAGCGCGATTAGCGGTAAACCAACCAGCGTGTTAGGGTCACGTCCCTCTAAACGCTCAAACAGCGTAATGCCAAATCCTTCACTCTTAAAGCTACCCGCGCAGTGCAGGGGATGCTCCTTACGCACGTAATTATCAATCTCCGCCTCGCTCAGGTGACGGAAATGGACGTCAAAAGGCTCCACTTCTGTTTGCAGATGCCCATTCGCCGAATTAAACAACGCCAGTCCAGTATAGAAGGTGACGATATTGCCGCTGGCTTTGCGTAATTGCAGACGGGCATTTTCTTCCGTTAACGGTTTACCGGTGATTTCGCCATCAAGAACACATACCTGGTCTGAACCAATAATTAAATGATCCGGATAACGTGACGCCAGAGATTGCGCTTTTTCTTGTGCCAGTCGAAGCACCAACTGTCGCGGTGATTCGTCGCTGCGTGGGGTTTCGTCGACCTCTGGTGCTGCACATTCAAAAGAGATTTGCAGTTTTTCCAGAAGAGCGCGACGCCATGGCGAGGTGGAGGCTAAAATAAGTTTAGGCATATTTTTTTCCATCAGATATAGCGTATTGATGATAGCCATTTTAAACTATGCGCTTCGTTTTGCAGGTTGATGTTTGTTATCAGCACTGAACGAAAATAAAGCAGTAACCCGCAATGTGTGCGAATTATTGGCAAAAGGCAACCACAGGCTGCCTTTTTCTTTGACTCTATGACGTTACAAAGTTAATATGCGCGCCCTATGCAAAAGGTAAAATTACCCCTGACTCTCGATCCGGTTCGTACGGCTCAAAAACGCCTTGATTACCAGGGTATCTATACCCCTGATCAGGTTGAGCGCGTCGCCGAATCCGTAGTCAGTGTGGACAGTGATGTGGAATGCTCCATGTCGTTCGCTATCGATAACCAACGTCTCGCAGTGTTAAACGGCGATGCGAAGGTGACGGTAACGCTCGAGTGTCAGCGTTGCGGGAAGCCGTTTACTCATCAGGTCTACACAACGTATTGTTTTAGTCCTGTGCGTTCAGACGAACAGGCTGAAGCACTGCCGGAAGCGTATGAACCGATTGAGGTTAACGAATTCGGTGAAATCGATCTGCTTGCAATGGTTGAAGATGAAATCATCCTCGCCTTGCCGGTAGTTCCGGTGCATGATTCTGAACACTGTGAAGTGTCCGAAGCGGACATGGTCTTTGGTGAACTGCCTGAAGAAGCGCAAAAGCCAAACCCATTTGCCGTATTAGCCAGCTTAAAGCGTAAGTAATTGGTGCTCCCCGTTGGATCGGGGATAAACCGTAATTGAGGAGTAAGGTCCATGGCCGTACAACAGAATAAACCAACCCGTTCCAAACGTGGCATGCGTCGTTCCCATGACGCGCTGACCGCAGTCACCAGCCTGTCTGTAGACAAAACTTCTGGTGAAAAACACCTGCGTCACCACATCACTGCCGACGGTTACTACCGCGGCCGCAAGGTCATCGCTAAGTAATCACGCGTCTGCGTGATGAAGCTTAGTGAGGATTTTCCCCAGGCAACTGGGGAAAGACCAAACCGGGCGGCGACGATACCTTGACACGTCTAACCCTGGCGTTAGATGTCATGGGAGGGGATTTTGGCCCTTCCGTGACAGTGCCTGCAGCATTGCAGGCACTGAATTCTAATTCGCAACTCACTCTTCTTTTAGTCGGCAATCCCGACGCCATCACGCCATTACTTGCTAAAGCTGACTTTGAACAACGTTCGCGTCTGCAGATTATTCCTGCGCAGTCAGTTATCGCCAGTGATGCCCGGCCTTCGCAAGCTATCCGCGCCAGTCGTGGGAGTTCAATGCGTATGGCCCTGGAGCTGGTGAAAGAAGGTCGAGCGCAAGCCTGTGTCAGTGCCGGTAATACCGGGGCACTGATGGGGCTGGCAAAATTATTACTCAAGCCCCTGGAGGGGATTGAGCGTCCGGCGCTGGTGACGGTATTACCACATCAGCAAAAGGGCAAAACGGTGGTCCTTGACTTAGGGGCCAACGTCGATTGTGACAGTACAATGTTGGTGCAATTTGCCATTATGGGCTCAGTTCTGGCTGAAGAGGTGGTGGAAATTCCCAATCCTCGCGTGGCGTTGCTCAATATTGGTGAAGAAGAAGTAAAGGGTCTCGACAGTATTCGGGATGCCTCAGCGGTGCTTAAAACAATCCCTTCTATCAATTATATCGGCTATCTTGAAGCCAATGAGTTGTTAACTGGCAAGACAGATGTGCTGGTTTGTGACGGCTTTACAGGAAATGTCACATTAAAGACGATGGAAGGTGTTGTCAGGATGTTCCTTTCTCTGCTGAAATCTCAGGGTGAAGGGAAAAAACGGTCGTGGTGGCTACTGTTATTAAAGCGTTGGCTACAAAAGAGCCTGACGAGGCGATTCAGTCACCTCAACCCCGACCAGTATAACGGCGCCTGTCTGTTAGGATTGCGCTGCACGGTGATAAAAAGTCATGGTGCAGCCAATCAGCGAGCTTTTGCGGTCGCGATTGAACAGGCAGTGCAGGCGGTGCAGCGACAAGTTCCTCAGCGAATTGCCGCTCGCCTGGAATCTGTATACCCAGCTGGTTTTGAGCTGCTGGACGGTGGCAAAAGCGGAACTCTGCGGTAGCAGGACGCTGCCAGCGAACTCGCAGTTTGCAAGTGACGGTATATAACCGAAAAGTGACTGAGCGTACATGTATACGAAGATTATTGGTACTGGCAGCTATCTGCCCGAACAAGTGCGGACAAACGCCGATTTGGAAAAAATGGTGGACACCTCTGACGAGTGGATTGTCACTCGTACCGGTATCCGCGAACGCCACATTGCCGCGCCAAACGAAACCGTTTCAACCATGGGCTTTGAAGCGGCGACACGCGCAATTGAGATGGCGGGCATTGAGAAAGACCAGATTGGCCTGATCGTTGTGGCAACGACTTCTGCTACGCACGCTTTCCCGAGCGCAGCTTGTCAGATTCAAAGCATGTTGGGCATTAAAGGTTGCCCGGCATTTGACGTTGCAGCAGCCTGCGCAGGTTTCACCTATGCATTAAGCGTAGCCGATCAATACGTGAAATCTGGGGCGGTGAAGTATGCTCTGGTCGTCGGTTCCGATGTACTGGCGCGCACCTGCGATCCAACAGATCGTGGGACTATTATTATTTTTGGCGATGGCGCGGGCGCTGCGGTGCTGGCTGCCTCTGAAGAGCCGGGAATCATTTCCACCCATCTGCATGCCGACGGTAGTTATGGTGAATTGCTGACGCTGCCAAACGCCGACCGCGTGAATCCAGAGAATTCAATTCATCTGACGATGGCGGGCAACGAAGTCTTCAAGGTTGCGGTAACGGAACTGGCGCACATCGTTGATGAGACGCTGGCGGCGAATAATCTTGACCGTTCTCAACTGGACTGGCTGGTTCCGCATCAGGCTAACCTGCGTATTATCAGTGCAACGGCGAAAAAACTCGGTATGTCTATGGACAATGTCGTGGTGACGCTGGATCGCCACGGTAATACCTCTGCGGCCTCTGTCCCGTGCGCGCTGGATGAAGCTGTACGCGACGGGCGCATTAAGCCGGGGCAGTTGGTTCTGCTTGAAGCCTTTGGCGGTGGATTCACCTGGGGCTCCGCGCTGGTTCGTTTCTAGGATAAGGATTAAAACATGACGCAATTTGCATTTGTGTTCCCTGGACAGGGTTCTCAAACCGTTGGAATGCTGGCTGATATGGCGGCGAGCTATCCCATTGTCGAAGAAACGTTTGCTGAAGCTTCTGCGGCGCTGGGCTACGACCTGTGGGCGCTGATCCAGCAGGGGCCAGCTGAAGAACTGAATAAAACCTGGCAAACTCAGCCTGCGCTGTTGACTGCCTCTGTTGCGCTGTATCGCGTATGGCAGCAGCAGGGCGGTAAAGCACCGGCAATGATGGCCGGTCACAGCCTGGGGGAATACTCC
>OGMJ01000723.1_pt1 | contig 17744 bp, 19 predicted proteins | sample 1573181 | NCBI WGS metagenome assembly OGMJ01 (sample SAMEA2582004, study PRJEB24529) | metagenome | biome: Human gut stool | place: China | collected 2011
AAACTATAATATGTACCGTTCGTTATGCGGGAATTTAAGCCTTTGGAGAGTTATAAAAACGAGAGTAGTCTCTAAATGTAGACAAAATCGAATTCTATGAAAAAGGAATAATACTTTTGACTTTATATATTTTATTAAAATAATTATAGAGTTTTATAAGTATTTGGTAACGGAATGATTACTTTGTATGAAAATTTTGATAACAGTGAAAATAGTATAAATGGAACGTTAAAACTATTTTCTGAAGCTGATATAAAAACTGTCTTTATGACTTTAGAAACCTCTTTAGGAGGTATTAAAAATGAAGAAGCCATAAGTCGTTTAGAGAAATTTGGATTAAATGAGATTTCAAAAGAGAAAGTAAAACCTTGGTATATCCAACTTTTACTCGCTTTTTTAAATCCTTTTAATTTTATTTTGGGAACTTTAGCCTTTGTTTCTCTTTTTACTGATGTTATTTTTGCTAAAGAGACTGAGCGTTCCTGGATATCTATAATTTTAATTATAACTATGATTTTAATTAGCAGTCTTATTAAATTTATTCAAGAATATCGTTCTAGTAAAACTGCTGAAAAACTAAAAAATCTAATTGTTACTAAAGTTACAGTAGTTAGAGATAATCTTCCTATGGAAATTGATATAAAAACCTTAGTTCCTGGGGATATTGTTAAACTTACTGCTGGAGATATTGTTCCTGGAGATATTAGAATTGTATCTAGTAAAGATCTTTTCATTAGTCAATCTGTATTAACTGGAGAGTCTAATCCTGTGGAAAAATACTCTAATCTACTTGTTAAAGCAGGAGCTATCTCTGATCTATCTAACATAGTTTTAATGGGAACTAATGTTTTAAGTGGAGCTGCTACTGGAATAGTTCTTGGAACTGGAAAACACACATTTTTAAATACTATTAGTGAAAGTTTAAAAAGCACAAAAGTAGAGACTAGTTTTGAAAAGGGAATTGATGATGTTTCAAGACTTTTAATTAAGTTTATGATTTTTATGGTACCAATTGTTTTTCTAATAAATGGTTATTTAAAAGATGCTTGGTTTGAATCTTTATTATTTAGCTTGTCTGTTGCCATTGGTTTAACCCCTGAGATGCTTCCTATGATTGTAACTGGTAACTTAACTAAAGGTGCTATTGAGCTTTCAAAGAAAAAAACTATAGTTAAAAAACTTGATTCTATTCATAACTTTGGGGCTATGAATATTCTATGTACAGATAAAACAGGAACTTTAACTCAAGATAAAGTGACTGTTGTAAAGTATTTAAATTTCAAAGGTATTGATGATGATAATGTTTTATATTTAGCATATTTAAATAGTTATTTTCAAACAGGGCTTAAAAATCTTATGGATAGAGCAATCTTAGAGTTTGAAGAGGAACATTACTCTATAAAAAACGAGTATAAAAAAATTGATGAGCTACCATTTGATTTTGAACGTAGAAGAATGTCTGTTATTGTAGAAGATAGTGATGGGAATAGAACTATGATTACTAAAGGTGCCATTGAAGAGATGCTATATATCTCAAATTTTGTAGAGATTGATGGTCAGGTGTTTGAAATAAAAGATGAGATTGAAGAAAAAATCAAAAATCTTGTTTCTAATTTAAATGAGGATGGAATGAGAGTTATTGGTATTGGTAAAAAAACACTTCCCAAAGATAGGGATCTTAACTTTAGCAATAAAGATGAGGAGTCTTTAACTTTTGTTGGAATGCTAGGATTTTTAGATCCACCTAAAGAGGGTGTAGGAGATACTTTAAAATCTTTATATCAGTACGGAGTAGATGTTAAAATTTTAACTGGAGATAATGAACTAGTTACTCAAAAAATATGTAAAGATATTGGAATTGAAGTTACAGGAGCTATTGATGGAAGTTACATGGAAGCTATTGATGATTTAGAGTTAAAAAAACTTTTAAAAGATACAACTATATTTTGTAAGCTTTCACCACTTGATAAAGCTAGAGTTGTTAGACTTTTAAAAGAGATGGGAAATACCGTTGGTTATATGGGTGATGGAATAAATGACGCCCCTGCTCTTCGACAATGTGATGTTGGAATTTCAGTTGAAAATGGTATGGATATCGCTAAAGAGTCAGCTCAGATAATACTTTTAGAAAAGGAACTTTCAGTTCTTTTAGAGGGTGTTATAATTGGTCGAAAAATATTTACTAATATGATTAAATATCTAAAGATGACAGCATCTTCAAATTTTGGAAATGTATTTAGTGTTGTTTTAGCCAGTGCTTTTTTACCATTTTTACCAATGCTTCCTATACAGATACTTTTTCAAAACCTACTTTATGATATCTCTCAGATCTCTATCCCTTGGGATAATGTTGATACAGAGGATATTTTAAAACCTAAAAATTGGAGTGCTGAAAGTGTTGGAAAATTTATGGTTTATATAGGACCTTTAAGTTCTATCTTTGATATTATTACATTTTTAGTTATGTTTTATATATTCAAGGCTAATTCACCTGCCACACAAGCTCTTTTTCACACTGGTTGGTTTATAGAGAGTATTTTATCTCAAACTCTTATAATTCACCTTATTAGAACTAGAAAAATACCTTTTATTGAATCTAATGCCAATATAAAAGTTATTCTTTTAACTTCTGCTATTATGATTTTTGCTTTATTTGTTCCATATTCTAAAATTAACGGAACTTTAGGATTCGTACCAATGCCTATTTCTTACTTTATTTGGGTTGTTTTAATACTTACTGGATACTTTTTTACTATAATTTTTGCAAAAAAATATTTTATCAAAAAATTCAATAGTTGGTTATGAATTTTGAAGACAACTTAATGAAAATGTGCTATAATTAAGGAATGAAAGCAATTTCAAATACATACAAGGAGGGATTTTAATATGAAAAAATTAGTATTAGGAAGCATTTTCTTTAGCTTATTCTTAGTTGGATGTTCAAGCACTCAACCTCAAGAAGAAGTAGTAGTTCAAGAGGCAGTTGTTGAGGAGGTTGTAGTAGCTACTCCTGAGCCAGTTGAAGCTCCAACTAAGCCTTTACCAAAGCCATTATTAGACAAGTAAAAATATAAGCTGAGTTCATTGAACTCAGCTTTTTTAGTTTTACTATTCTTTTATATACTTAGCTTTTAAAACTGTTTTTTCTAAAACATGACCATCTATAGCGTCATATAACTCATTTAAATAGAATCCTTTTTTTAAATCCATCTCTTTGTCTAAAGCATATAGTGTTATTGTATAAGTATGTGTTTTATTAGGTGGAACAGGTCCTCCATATCTAGCTACTTCCTCTTTTGGTAAACTACCACCAATTAAAGACCACCAGCTATTTTCACCTTGAATTAATTTTGAATCTGTTGCACTGGCATTTTCAGGTAAAGCCTTGGCATCTCCTGGTATTAGAGTTAACCAGTGTAACCAGATAACTCCAACTGCCTCTGCAGCATCAAAGTCCTCTATTACTAAAGCAAACTGCTTTGTTCCTGCAGGTGCATTTTTCCATTCAAAAGGAATTGAAAGAGTTGGCATTCCACGGTATTGATCTTTTCCATAAGTTCCATATTTTTTCTCAATAACTCCATCCTTTATTCCACTACTTGTCAGCTCTAGTGCAAAAGACGTCATTCCAAGAAGTAAAAACATGCTCAATAAAAATTTTTTCATAAAGCTACCTCCTATTTAAATTAAGTTATCAAGTTATACGATAGGTTTAATCTCTTTCCTAGTTTTTTAAAATAGATAAATATTTCAAAATATCTTAGTCTATATTTTTAAAGAAGTTCTTAATCTCTCTTGTGCTTGTTTCTATGCTATCAGAAGTATGAACAATATTTCTTAAAGTATCCATTGAAAAGTCCCCTCTTATTGTCCCAGGAACTGCATCTACTGGAGACGTACTTCCAGCCATATGTCTCACTATACTTATACAATCCTTTCCTTCTAAAACCATAAGCACAACTGGCCCAGATGTGATAAACTCTATGAGACCATTATAAAAATCTTTCCCCTTATGAATTTCATAGTGTTTCTCTGCCTTTTCTACAGTTATATTTTCCATTTTTAAAGCCTTGATCTCCAATCCTTTTCTCTCTACCCTTTGGATTATCTCTCCAATTAGTTTTCTTTCCACAGCATCAGGCTTTATAATCAGAAGTGTTCTCTCCATGTGCCCCCCTTAGTATAGTTATTTTCTATTATATGTATACTAATTTATTAAACATCTTCCTTTTTTAAAAACACACTTAACTTAAATTTATCTAACTTTGTTACAGGTAGATTAAATTTAATCTGCTTTATATTACTGTACTTTTTATTCAATTTTATATCTTCAAATAATACAATCCCCTTAACACTATTTGTTTCTATAAAATAATCCAACTCTCGATAAGATACAAACTCCATATTTTCTATCAGTTTTTCAATTTTAAACTCCTCACAAATATCTTTCACTAGCCCTATATTTAAAAAGTTATAGACAACTACAATATTTTTTAAGTTTTCTATCTTTCTTTCAACATCTTTATTAATCTCATTTAAAATAGTCATTGATAAAATTGTTCTATCAAAACTATCTATATTTTTATAATATTTTTTTACTAAATTAGAAACTAATTTGAACTTATTAAAATAATCCTCAGCCACCTGATTGTTAAAAATATAGATTTCAACGATATTAAAAAGTCTCTTTATTTTCATCATATTAAGTACAATTGTTAACCTCATTAAAAGATCATCATTTAAAGGTATCTCCATCTTTAAAACTTTACTTAAGTAATCTATAAAATTTCTTAACTCTAAAACCTCTTCTCTATTATTTTGAAAGAAGTTCATTTTTTTTCTTTTTAAAAAAAGTTTTTTTACAGAATCTTTTTCATAGTTTGAAAAGAATTCTATTTTTTCTAAAATTTCATTTAACTCTGGATATTCGCTTAAATCAATGGATCTATCCACAGTTTTTACACTTTCATCTTCAAAATCTTTTCGTATTATAGCAAGATAGATTAAAATCTCTATATGCAAAATTGTATATGTATTTCGAGGCATCTCCCATTTTTCAAACACTTTATAGATCATATCCACAAATTTTGAAGCTTTATACTCTTTTTTTATCTCATTCAGTTCTAAAAAGAAGCTTTCAAACTCTTTTGGAAGATATTTCTCCTCTATAAATAACTTTAGAAAATATAACTCAAAAAACTCTCTTTTATTTTTTTCATCCCCCTCTAAAGAGATTCCATAAGAGTTATAACCTACAATTTTTAAAGAGAAAAACTCCAACTCTTTTTTTAAATTCTGTATATCATTGGATAAAGTTCGTCTTGTAACAGAAAATCTTTCACTTATAGATGTTAAGTTTATTATATTATTTTTAAAAAAGTTCATTACAATGTAGCTTTCTCTCTCTTTAGGAGTAAAACTCTGAAACTCCTTTAATTTTTCCAATAGCTCTCTATCTTTTTTTAACTTTTCATGAATACCTAAAGTATCCTCCTCTTTTAAAAAATTTCCTATATCATTTACATATCTTTTCACCTTAAAAACAGATATATTTAATATTTCAGAAAGCTCATTTAATGAGTAGTTGTTCACTTCAAGACAACTTAAAATTTTAAAATGTAGTGATGTTAAATTCATACTTCTCCTCTTACAACTGTATAACAATAAAAAAAACTCAAAATCTATATAGTAGACTTTGAGTTTTATAATTCCTCTAAAACTAACTATTTTGAAACTCTATTTCAGATATGGGTCGTCCTGTATAATATCCTTGAACGAAATCTACTCCAACCTCTTTAATAAAGTTTAACTCCTCTAATGTTTCCACTCCCTCAGCGGTTATCTCGCTTCCTAACTCTTTTAAAAATTTTACAATACCTTTATAAATAGATTTTCCCTTATCACTTTCTAAATATTTTATCATATCTCTATCAATTTTTACACCATCAATATGAGTTTTAAAAAGATTTTCTAAGTTAGAGTTTCCTACTGGAAAATCATCCATTATAACTTTTATCCCTAATTTTTTTAGTTTTATAATTTTATAAATTAAATCTGTGTAACTAAAACTCCCTCTTTCAATTATCTCTATTTGAAGGTTACTAAACCCATGCTTTAGAACCATTAGCTTCTCTAAAAAATCCTCTCGAATAATTGTTATTGGTGAGACATTTACACAAATATTCACATTCTTATTTAAAAGATATTTTTCTATTTTTTCTAAGATTAAAAAATCTAACATATAGATATATTTAATTCTTTCTAAAACTTCAATAGCTGTTATAGTAGGTATCTCACCGATTTTATTACTATAAAATCTAGAAAGAACTTCATAAGCAACAACTTTATTCTCTCCCACTGAATAAATTGGCTGAAAGGCTATTTTTACAATCTCCTTTAAATCTTTTCTTAAAATATATTCTACATTATGCCTATATTCATTATCCATTTTACTCCCCAAAAACTTTTTTTATAATTCCACATACTTTTTTACATAATTATAATAACTTTGTTTTGAAATATTCAATATATCTTGAACACTTTTAGGTGTTAAAGAGTTATTTAAAACTTGTGTATAATACTCTAAAAATACATCTTTTGTTATCTTTTGTTTTCTACCAAAAACTATCCCCTTTTCAAGAGCTTTTCTTTTTCCCTCACTAGTTCTCATTAGAATCTTTTTTCTTTCTTGCTCTGCTACCTCAAGTATCAAAGATAACAATGTATTAGCCATTATCTCCATAAACCCCTCATTTTTTTTGAGCTCTTTTATTATAAACTCTTGAAGATATGGCGTATCTAAAACTACTAAATCTATATCATTGGCTATTAACTCTTTTATTAGCTCAATTGTCTGACTTCTATTTCTTCCCAATCTATCAATCTCTTTTATTACTATGGTATCCCCTGATTTTAAAATTTCTCTTAGTTCATCTAATCCCTTTCTTCTTATTTCAGAACCTGTATATGTATCCATATATATATTTGCATACTCAACACCATACTCTAATAAAGCTTCAACTTGTCTTGAAATTTTTTGATTTTTCGTACTTACTCTACAATAACCGTAAATCATTTATCCCCCTTAACCCAACTACATACAATAGTATTGTATGGTTATTCCAATGATTTTTCAAGACTTTGAACTAATTCTGATTTTTTTTTCATAAAACTGTATTTTTTTTCAAGATATGATTTGAAAAGTTCTTCGAAAAATAGTATCGTATATCCAAAGAACTGTGTTGGATAATAATTTTCATAACTTTCATCGTCATGCTCATTATATTCAAAAACTAAATCAGCAATATCATATAATTTACTTTTTTTATTTGAAGTAAATAATATAACTTTACTTCCTAAATTTTTTAAGTACTCTGCTATCTTTAGAGGAATATCTTCTTTTCCTAATCTACTTACTATAATTATTGCGTCATAATCAACATTTACCTCATGATTACTTAACATTAATCTACAAATCGGTGAATTAAATGATTCCACATTTTTTCCTGCTAACAACAATTTCTTATATATGTATAAGACTATAGCACTTGCAAGACCTTCAGCATATAACATAATCTTTCCAGTATCAATTAACTCTATTATTTCATTTAACTGCCCTTCATTTTTCATATCAAATCTTTGCCCTATTATGTTACACCCTAAAATAGTTTTTTTATTTACTATTTTATATATCAACTCTTTATAACCTTTAAATCCTAATTTTTTTGCTGTCCTTATTACTGTGGCTGAAGATGTAAAAGTATTTTTAGCTATCTCTTTTATTTTTAAATTTTCAATAACTCTAATATTTTTAGTTACATAGCTATATACTCTTTTTTCATTTTCAGTTAATTTCTCTATTAAACTCTCATTTAATATTTCATTCACTCTATCCCTCTATTCTGTTCTATATTTTTTGAATACTTATTCTAACATATAATTTTATTTTGTACAATTTATTTTTGACTCCTTATTTTTTAAGCCTTTCTTCAACATGCTACAAAATTTCTTCAAATAGGCATTCTCCATTCTCAAAAAATTTATTTCGTCTTCAAAGTTTTCAAATATAAATTCATCATCTATCTCCTTTTTGTCCTTAGGATTTCCCCTTGTTTCAAATTTGAAAGCATCCTCACCCTCCTTTTCGTATTTTTTTACCCAGTTATGAATTTGTGTTTTTGATAATATTCCAAACTCATCTGCTAAATCTTGAGTACTGTATCCTCCTTCTAAATATTTTTTAACAACTTTTATTTTAAACTCCTTTGAGTATTTATTGTTAACTCTCCCCATAAATGTCTAACTCCTTTTTATATTAATATACTTTTTTTTATAGTTGTAATATGTTTGCTTACAAATCCCTAATTTTTCCTGTATCTCCCTAGGTGTTCTTTCATCTTTTAACATTTCATTATACGTTCTTACAAACTTTTGTCTAGTTAATTTTTGCTTTCTTCCAAACTTAACTCCAGCTTCTAAAGCTTTTTCTTTTCCCTCTTTAGTTCTATCTAAAATTTTATTTCTCTCTTGCTCTGCCACCTCAAGTATTAAAGATAACAAAGTCGTAGCCATAATCTCCATAAATCCTTTATCTTTTTTTATCTCTTTTAAAATAAATTCTTTTAGATACGGAATATCTAAAGCAACTATATCAATATCTTTATCAATAAGTTCCTTTATCAGTTCAGTTGTTTGTTTTCTATTTCTACCTAACCTATCAATCTCTTTGACAACTAAGGTGTCTCCTGGATTAAGAACATTTTTTAGACTCTCCAATCCCTTTCTTTTTAGAACAACTCCACTCATCTCATCATAATAGATATTTTCCTCTTTAACACCATAAGCTATTAAAGCGTCTATCTGCCTCTTTAAACTTTGATTTTTTGTGCTAACTCTGCAGTATCCGTATACCATTTTGTTTCCTCCGATGCTCTATAACTTTTAGTACTCTCTTAAATTCATTAGTCTAAAATATTAAGATATTTTTGACTAATGAAAAATAATAATAGATTTTAAAGTAAGGGGGAATAAAATGAATTTTAAAAAATTTTTTATATTATTTTTACTTGTAGCAAACATTATTTTTGCTTTAGAAATATCGCCACTTATGTATGAACAGCGAATAGATACTGATGGTGGTTACAGAGAGTTTGTAATAAAAAATAGTGGTGATAAAACTTTAAGATATAAAGTTTCTATCTATCCTGGAATTAGTCATAGAGATATGAGTAAGTGGATGGAAGTATCACCAAAAATATTAAATATTAAGCCAGGAACAGAAGGAGTCTTAAAAGTTTATGCAAAAGCTCCTAATGGTATTGAACCAGGAGAATATTCATTTGTTTTAAGTTTAAAAATGGTTGATCTTCCTAAATTACCAGGAGATATAAAAACTGTTGAGCCTGTTGCTAAAATAAATTTTGATTTTCGTTTAGAATATCTTGGTTATGCAGGAAATTTAAGTCCTGATATAAATCTTATTAATCCAAAATTAAAAGAAAATAGTGATGGAACTGTTAACTTTTCAACTAAACTAAAAAATAATACTGAAAAAAGAGGAATTTTTTATGGAGTTGAAATTATTGGACGACAAGGATTAATCCATAGAATTGAAAATCGTTTATCTAAAAAAAGCGAAACAGATATTTCTGTGAATTTAGATAAATCAATTAAAAAATCCGACATTACTGGAGTTATACTTAGAAACTACGAGGATAATAAAGAGCTTCAAAGTTTAAAACTCAACTAAATATCTATATAGTTGAGATTATATATAAATAGGAGGTAACAAATCATGAAAAAAATACTTTTAGGATTATTAGCATTATCAGCAATATCTTTTGCAAATCCAGGGACAGACAATTCATCAAGTATTACAATTAATTCACAGCTAGAAGTTTTACCTGCAAATACAAAGTTAGTAATCGAAGAACTTTTACCCAACGGAAATTGGCAACCTGTAACATCATCAACACTTTTTGATCATGGGAAAGTAATTGCTTCTGCTGCTGGTTCTGTAAATGTTCCACAATCTAATGTTGTTAAAAATTTTAGAATTAAAAGAAGTACTGGTACTATAACTGGAGGAAAAACGACTATAACATTTCGTGCATCAGCAACACCTCTATCAGCAATATCTTCTGGAAATTTAACTACTGCTAATAATCCTACAGGAAATTTTACTATTGGTACAATCCCACATACTTTTAGACTATCAATGACTGAATATACTCACCCAGGAGCAGGACTTCCTTATATACCATTTGATATAGCATCTCATGTTCCAACTATTTCTGCTAATCAATTAGCTGGAATATACAATAGAACTGAAGATATTACTGTTTTACTTCAATAATTATAATTCTTTTAAAATTAAGGAGAATTCTATTATTCTCCTTTTTTTTAAGAAAATTATCTATCAAAAAAGGGGGAATTTTAATGATAAAAAAAACATTTCTATTTTTTTTTATTTTCTCATTTAAACTCTATTCATATATAAATATACATCCAACCACTTTTGATAAACCAATTGATAATGGAGGTAACTGGGAAGAGTATATTCTGTATAATAGAACACCCAATCCTATTAGATATCTTATTTCTATAGTAGATAAAAATGAATCAAACAGCATGAAAGATTGGATTGAAATTTATCCTAGAGCTCTTACTGTCAAACCTGGGAAAAATGCTAAGATAAAAATTTTCATAAAAGCTCCATTAAAAACTCCTGAAGGTGAGTATTTTGCAACTTTAGATATAAAAGAAACCCTTTTATCGTCTTTTGAAGAAAACAATAATAAAAAAGCAATAAATATTTTAACTCATTTAAAAATGGATATTGTAGGTCATGTTGGAGAGCTTCCTCTTAAAATTAAGTTAAATAACTTTGAAAAAAAAATAACTGAAAATAAATTACTTATAAAAGGAGAGGTAGAAAACTTAAGCAAAAGAAGAGGCAATATCTTAATAGTACTCTCTAATAATAAAAAAAGAGAAGATTATCTTTTAGGTAAAATAAGAATTTTAAAAAATGAAAAAATTAATCTTTCAAAATTTTCTCACGAAATTAAGGATAAGGATTTATTAAAAAAATTAAAAAAATATAAAAAAATATTAATTATCGATGAAAAAACTCAAAAAAAAATCTTTGAAAGTACTATATAAAGTTATATTTATATCTTTATATTTAATGGAGGTGTCATTAATCTTATGTGGAAAAAAGCATTATTATGTTTTTTTATCTCTACTTTAACCTTATCTGCAGAATATACTTTAGATGAACTTAATAAATTAAAAGAACTCAAATTTATAAGTGAAGAGGAGTATGAAGTTTTCAAAAATGAACTTTTAGGAACTATAGAAGGAGAAATACTTTATTGCTTAAATATTAATAATCTTCGTGTTAGCGATATTTATCCTTTATTAAAAGAAAACAATAATCTATATTTCCCAGCTATTGATTTTTTTAATTCCATTGGTTTTACTAATTACTCTGTGTTAAACAATATTTTAACTTTTAATTTAGGGAATACCAATGAAGAAATAGTCATAGATAATATCAATAAAACTATAAATGGAATTAAAAATGAAAAAAAATTTAAATACACAGACAAGGATATTAAAGTAGTAGAGAACGATTTTTTCATAGAAAGCGAATTATTTAAAAAAATATTTTTAAAATCTTTTAGAATTAATGAAGAACGTTATGAATTAAATATGGCTTTATCCTTTGAGAGTCCTGATGAGATAAAGAGATATTTAAGAAATGTTCAAGATGGCTTGATAGATAGTAAAGATGCCGGAGAAATTATATTTACAAATAGAAAATCCCTTTTTGATTTAGGAAATTTAGGTCTTAATTTTGACACTTATATTGAAAAAAATGATGGAGATAAAAGTTTTAATAACGGATGGAGTGGAAACGTTGAATATCAAGGAACTGCTCTTTATGGAGAGTTAACTGCTGGCTATGATGTTAAAAATAACGAATTGAATACAGTCTCTCTCTATTATCCTGATATCTGGAAGGAACACTCTTTAGATATCATTAACTCTAGAGCTGGAAATGGTCAATCTTGGGAAATGAGTTTTAGAAAAGAGAAAGGATATTTTAAAATTGGACGAAATTTTGTGATTAAAGAAAATGTTCCTATTGGAAGTAAAGTTGAACTTCTATATTTAGGGTTTCCCATTGATATTCAACAGGCTGATAATGGTGTTGTTGAATTCAATAATCCAGAGATTCAAGAAGATAGAAATTATATTTTAAGAGTTTATACTCCAGAAGGAAAAATTTATAATATTGATATAGCCACAACAAGTGATTATTATCAACAGAAAAAAGGACAAATAGAATACGATATAAACATTCGAGAAAATCATGACTATAAAAGATATGAAACTAATGCCAATGTTTACTATGGTATAACAGATAATTTTACTACTGGATTTAATTTTTCTCGAACTATTGAAACAAGTGACAATAATCAAGTTGGATATTTAGATACCATTAGAGCAGAAGGAATATATAGCAATACCATCTACAGTTTACCATATACCTTCGTTCTTGGTGGAGATAAAGCTATAAATACTTATAAAAATACTAGTGGAATTAGTGATAATGAGAGATATGGATTTGATTATACAGGTCAAATTGACATAAAAAATTTCAGATTTGTTGGCTCTGAAGCTCGTTATGGTCAATATTTCGATGAAAAATCAGTTAGTGATTACTCTGTAGTTTATAATCCATATGGTTTATTCCAAATAAATTATAACTGGGGACATACTAAATATTATGACGGTAATAAAGATAGTAATGAAAGTGTTGGATTTAATGTGAGTAAAGCTTATAAAGATCTTCTTATGACATTTGATTATAATAAAGCTCTTAAAAATGATGATACATATAGGGTTAATCTTTATTATAACGGTTTCACATCTCACAATGTACAACTTTCTAATGAATGGAGCGAAAGAGGAAAAGATTTTGAAACAACTCTTACTATAAACAACAAAAATATGTTTGATATTCTAGATTATAGTATCGAGTTTTCATATTCAGAATCTGAAAAAGAAAAATTTACATTTAGTATTAGCTTAGATTATGAAAATTGGCTTACAACTGATATTGATATCAATGGACAAAATCAACGATATGCTGTTGGAATTAATAAAGTTGTTGATTTAAGAGATATAAGAAGAAATGTTGAATCTTTAGATAGTTCTAGAGTTAAATTAACTGCATATTTAGATGAAAATAATAATGGAGTTAGAGATCCTAAAGAACAAGCAGTTAAAAATGTTTCAATTAAACTTAGAGAAGAGGAACAAATAACAGATGATGATGGTGTAGCATGGTTCCATGGTATACCTAACAATGTAGTTTATGAATTGAAACCTACAGTTAGAAAGCCTGATCAAACTCTAACTGAAGCTAAACTTAAAGTTTTAGGAAGACAAGCTGGAACAATCGAAGCTGAAATCCCTATAAAACCTATGCTTGCTTTAAAAGGAGCTTTAGTTTTTGATTCTAATCTTTCTATTACAAATAAAGAAAAAGAAATTATTTTAGAAAATACCTTAATTAAAGTTATAAATTCCAAAGGTAAATTAATCGAATATATTAATCCTGAATTAGACGGTTCTTTTGAAATATATGGATTATTTAGCGAAAACTATACTATTGAAATTATTTATATGGGTACAGATTATGATATTCAAGGAACTGCTAAGAACATCCACTTAGCTTATAAAGATGAAGGTAATAATATCGTTATTAAATATAAAAATGGAAAATTTAGTATTACAAATATCAATAAAGGGGATGAATTATTATGAAAAAAATAATATTATTTTTAACTCTTTTGATATCTATAAATATTTTTGGTTCGTTTAAACAAAGAGATTTAGGAGAGGAAGGGACTTTCCCTTCCCTTGAAACTCCAATGATTCCAATGAGTCCGGCTATACCAAATACAGATACAACTACAGATACAAATAACAATTCTACAGAGTGGCAATTAGAAAAAACAGAAACATTTAATTTGGAAACTAAAGTTAATGTAATTGTTCCTCTAGAGATTATTTCAGACGTTGAAATTAAAGCCTTAGTAATAGATGATCAAAAGCTTATAGTACCTTTCGAATTAGAAATGAATAAAGAACCTGATCGTAAAGATTTTTATTCTTTAAATTATAGTGAAACTGAAATTGATATAGATGGAGATGGATCTATTGATACTAAAATTTTTTCTCCGAAGTATATAAATCAAAAAATTGTAAATGATAACTATCTTCATATTGATGGAGCTAATATATCTAAAGAAGGAGTACATAAAAAAAGAGTTTATGTTACTGTCGAATTAAGAGAGGTGAGATAATATGAAGAAAATATTTTATTTGATGTTTTTAGCTTCTACATTGCTCTATGCGGAGATTAAGATTAGAGTTGTTGAACCTCTTAGATTTAGAAATATCAATAGTACCGAAATTGGTCCTAATCAAGTTTTAGCAACTTCTCAGGTTGAAGTTTACACAAACAATAAAGAGGAAGATCTGGGTAAAAGAGTTGTCTTTGGTCATCCTGATTATCTTTTAATGACGAATAGAAAAAAATGGATTAAAATTGACAAAATTGGACTAGAAATAAAAGAAAAAGAAATAATTTTAGATAAAGAAAGAGTTCCAGTAATTTTTTATGCTATTTTAGATAAAAGAGAGTTGGATAAAGGTGAAAAAGTTGAATATATCGAAGGAGAGTATATCGGAAAACTACCTATTATATATTCTGTCTATAAAAAAAGAGAAAATATCCCTGTAACTTTACCTGAACTTGCACCAGAAGATACTCCAATGATTCTTCCTAGTTTTCCTGATCAAGAAGAATATGGAAAACCTGCTGCTCCAGGAATTCAACCAGCAAATAAATCAAAAGGGGGATCTTAAAAAATGAGAAAGCTTTTTTTTATCAATTTTTTAATTTTATATTTATCTCTTTTATATGGAAATTCTAACACACTAGAATATGATGTTAAATATTCAGAAAATAATTTTATTCTTGTTACTATTAGTAAAGCCCAATATCCAAATTTAGAAAAGAAATATCATATTATTAAAGAAGGAGAGACTCTAGAAGATATTTCAGACAAAAATAAAATAGAAGTAGAAAAATTAGAAAAAATAAATAAGATTAGTAGATTTGATAATTTAAAACCTGGTAATATTATTTATTTTATAAATCAAAAAAAAGGAGGAGAAAATGAATAAAAAAACTATTAAAACAAATTTTTTTGTAGGATTATTTTTTTTAATTACTACTGTATCATCTTCTCATTTTTCTCCTAAAAATGAAATAAAAACTATAGAAACAATACCTCGAAAATCTAATTCCACTTTAGATATTGAAATTACAAAAATTAAAAGTCAATATATACCTGGAATTTTAGATAAAGAAAATAAAAATATTACTATTGATTTTTCAAATATAAAAAATAAAAAACAAAGCAAAATGACTATTGAAGAGTCTAATTTTTCACTTTTTGTTACAAATAGCTTAGATAATTTATCTTCATACTCTTCAAATAAATCTAAAGTTAATAAGAAAATATTTCCAAAATATAATTTTGAAAAAATAAATGATAAAGTTATGAAAATAAATTTTGAAGAACAACCAGAAAAATTATATCTTATAGTTTTAAATAAAAATACAAATAATATTCAGAATATATTCAAAGTTAATGTAGAGGAATCTAATTTGACAACTATTACCTCTAGAAATATATTTATTAGTAATCCTATATACTTAACTAATAATACCTCTACTAATTTATCAAATTTTTATCCTTTAAATAATAAAGGTACTAATTCTGTTAAAATTTCAAACTATAATCTAAAATCTAATTCAACTGATTATGGTATCTCCCTATATAATCGAATACATAATATTGGTGTTTGGATAACAAGTGGAGGAAATACGATTAAAACCTCTTTTGTGACTGATTCAAATGGAAAAATTTCCAACACTAAACTTATGGAAACTATTAATGGCATTAAATTCTTAATAGGTGATTTTAATGGTACATTTGGAATTGGAATTAACCAATGGGATACATTTTCTAAAAATGGAATCAAAATATTTCTTCATCATTTTGAAAAAGAAATAAATCCTATTACTGCTAATGCATCTCAAGCTTTTGCTTCTGATATATTAATAGTAAATATTGATGATTTAGATCCAAAAGTTTATTTTGATAATATAAACTCAACTATAAAATTAGGTAGCAATATTTTTAAAACATTAGTTTCTCCAGGAGTTAACGCTATTTCTCTAGGAACTATAAAATTAAATAATATTCAAAATGCAATTACAAAATCACCAAATAGTGGATTAAAATTCTTAGGAAATAATATGATTACTCTTTCGCCTGGAGACGGAAGCGGAGATATAACTGCTCAGATTTTAATTGATGGAAAACCTTTATCTGAACAAAAATTAATAGACAATTTAGAAACTACAACTAGAAATATAACTCTTCTACCAAATCAACCATTAAAAGTAGGAAAAACTTATACTGCTAGTTCTGTCAATGATAGAATATTAGTTTTAGGAGTGGAAGGTAGAGGTACTACAAATATATCTTCTAATTCAATTAGTCACAGTGGTATTTACGCTGATATTATTTCTAATTTAAGCTTACAAACAACAGCCATTGATGATGCCTTAGTTATAGAAAGTTTAGATAATTCTGGAAATTGGAGCTCTATAAATTCACCTATTACATTTATACACGGAAAAGTTATAGCCGGAGAAAAAATTCCAACACCTTCTATCAATAAAAATTTTAGAGTTAGAAGATTGAATAATGCGACTTTAGGAAGTACTAATATTACTTTAACAATTAATAATCAAACAAGTCCCCTTTTATTAAATGAAAGTTCTATTCCACACTCATTTACTGGGGTTTTAGATAGCAATAATAATACTGCAACTGCCACAACTAAAATATTCTCAATTATATCAGCTGTGCCTCTTACTCCGTTACCAATTAATCAAACAGTTGGAATATATGAAAAAACATCAGATGTTATTATTAATATAACACAATAAAAGGAGAGGTTTATGAAAAATGTATGTTTAATATTTTTTATTTTTGTAACAACTATTTTTTCAAAAGAAGTAATAATAGATAGTATTATTTTTAATAATATAGATGGTTTATTCTATGAAAAGGGCTCTAAAGAGCCCTTTTCAGGCTTAGCTATTAAAAAAAATGAAGATGGAAATATTTCAATACTTTGGGAATATAAAGATGGAAAAAATCATGGAATTGGTAAAAATTTCTACGAAAATGGAAATATAAAATTTTATGGGGAGTTTGAAAATGGTGTTCCTCATGGGACTATAAAAGAATATGATATAAAAGGAGTTATATTCCTTGAAGAAAATTTTAAAAATGGAATTTTAGATGGTGAAAAAAAAGAATTTTATGATAATGGAAATATAAAAAATCTTGAAACATATAAAGATGGTTTTTTAAATGGAGCTAGAATATCTTATGATGAAAATGGAAATATTAAAGTTAAAGAGATTTATGATTATGATGAAGTTATTGAAAGTGAGATTTGGCCAGAAAAAAAATAAAAAAATTGAAATTCCTCAAATAATATGCTATTTTAATATTTAGTAAAAAAATCGTTCTTTTTAAAAAATGGTCTAAAATATCTTAATATTTTAGACTATTTTG
>OGMJ01000740.1_pt1 | contig 17382 bp, 16 predicted proteins | sample 1573181 | NCBI WGS metagenome assembly OGMJ01 (sample SAMEA2582004, study PRJEB24529) | metagenome | biome: Human gut stool | place: China | collected 2011
GGCCCATCTCGAGGCCGTCTTTGGTGACGAAGCTGTTCAGAGCCATGTTCTGGCTCTTGAACGGCACAACGCGCAGGCCGTCCTGCGCAAAAATGCGGCAGAGCGCTGCGCAGAGCAGACTTTTGCCTGCACCGCTCATCGTACCCTGCACCATGATGCATTTTGCCCTGCTCATCCCAGCACCTCTTTCATAAGTTCCAGCAGCCGGGCGTTCTCGGGGGCCGTGCGCACCGCCGTGCGGTACCACTCCGGCCCGAGGCCCGGATAATTCGCGCAGCTGCGCACCTGTGTTCCCAGCGGACGAAGCCTCTCGTTCAGGTCGGCGGGCGCGCGGAAGAGCAGATAGTTCGCCTTTCCATCGATGACCCGCAGGCCCAGCGCCCGCAGGCCCGCCGTCAGAACGGGCCGCTGCCGGGCGATAAGGGCGCGCACCTCGTCCACATAAGCGGATTCTTTCAGGGCCGCGACGCCTGCCGCCTGCGCCAGACTGGACACGGCCCACGGCTGGCCCGCTGTCTGCATTTTTTCCAGAAGCGCTTCGTCGCCGCAGAGGCAGTAACCCAGCCGGACGCCGGCCATGCCGTAGAGCTTGGTGAAAGCTTTCAGGATGACGAGGTCCCCACTTTCCAGCAGAGGCTTCGCGGTCCACCCGTCGGCGTCGGGCAGAAAGTCCAGAAAGCACTCATCTACGGCCAAAATCGTGCAGCACTCCCCGCACCGGCGCAGCAGCTTTTTCACCAGCTCGGGTGTGGCCAGCTGCCCCGTCGGGTTGTTCGGCTGGCAGAGGAACACCATGTCGATGCTCTCGTCCACGGCGTCCACGAGGGCGTCCGTCGGGGCGAAATCATTCGCTTCATCGAGGAAGAAGCGTTTCACTTCGCACCCCACCGTATCCAATGCAGAGGCGTACTCGGCAAAAGTCGGGGCTGTCACCAGCGCCTTATGGGGCTTTACGGCCCAGACCAGCCGGAAGATGAGGTCTGCCGCGCCGTTGCCGCAGAGGATATGCTCCTGCGGCACACCCTCGGCCCGGCTCAGCGCCGCCCGCAGGGTGCGGCAGAGGGGGTCGGGATAGCGGTCGGCCTCCGCCAGCGCCTCCCGGATGGCCTGCGCCACCCCCTCGGGCAGGCCGAGCGGGCTGACGTTCGCCGAAAAATCCAGCGCGTCGCGGCCAAAGCGTTCGCGGTAGCCCATCCAGTCACCGCCGTGGACCAGTTGTTTCATCCCAAGAACCCCCGTATCGCACATCCCCACGCCAGCGCAAACCCGCTGGCTACATACATCATCCGATCTGCCCGCAGAATATCCTCCGGCTCGATGGGCCGCAGCGGGTCGCCGATGGTGGGCTTCGGATAATATTCCCCGAAATAGTAGGCCGGCCCGGCCAGCTGGACGCCCAGCGCGCCCGCACAGGCGCTCTCAGTCTGGGCGCTGTTGGGGCTGGCGTGATTGCGGCGGTCCCGCCGCCAGATACGCCACGCGCCCTTGGCGTCATTGCGGGTGAACGCCGCCGCCATGATCCAGAGCAGCGCCGCCAGACGGCTCGGGATATAGTTCGCCACATCGTCCAGTTTTGCGGCGGCACGGCCAAAGTAGAGATATTTTTCGTTTTTGTAGCCCAGCATACTGTCCATGGTGTTGATGGCCTTGTAGGTCAGGGCCAGCGGCGCACCGCCCAGCAGCATATAAAGCAAAGGCGCAATGACGCCGTCGCTGGCGTTCTCGGCCACGGTCTCCACCGCCGCTTTGGTCACGCCCTCGGCGGTCAAGGCTTCCGTGTCGCGGCCCACGATGCGGCTCACAGCCTTCCGGGCGGCGGGTAAGCTGCCTTTTTTCAGCTCGGCATAGACCTTCGTGCTCTCCTGCACCAGTCCCTTTGCGGCCAGCGCCTGCCCGCACCAGAACATCTGGACGGCCAGCCCCAGCAGCGGGTGAAGCATCGCCGCGCCCCAGCAGACAAGGCCCGTGAACAGCAGCGTCCCCACCGGCAGACAGAACGCCAGCACCGCACCGCCCAGCAGCTCGCCCTGAGGCGTTTTGGGCAGGCGGGTGCGGAGGAATTTTTCCAGCCGGGAGATGGCTTTTCCCATGTACACCACCGGGTGGGGCAGCCACGCCGGGTCGCCGAAAATGGCGTCCAGCACGAAGCCTCCCAGCACAGCCCAGGAGGCGGTCATCATACGCCGGCCTCCGCGTCTTTCGTGTACTGCACGGTCTTCACGAGGCGGAGCTGGCGCTTCTCGGCCCAGTCGGCGGCATCCAGCACATAGCCGCCTGCGTTGGGGCCGCACCACGCATAATAATCGCGCCTGGGCAGGGCGTACCGCTCCATGGCCGCCATCTGGGTGCCGCCGTGGGCCAGGATGACCAGCAGCTCTTCGCCGTCGGCCAGCGCCTTGTCCACCAGAGCAGAGAAGGCGCTGCAGATGCGGTTCGAGAAGTCGTCCTTCCGCTCACCGTCGGGGCATTTGCTCTCGCAGTTGGCCTGCACCCACGCCTGATAATCGGCGTCGTGCTCCATCTCGACGTAGTTTTTGCCCTCGAAGCTGCCGAAGCACATCTCCTGCAGGTCCTTCACGACCACGAGTTCTGCCTCCGGGAAGAGCACCCGGGCCGTCTGGGCTGTCCGCTGCAGCGGGGTGATATAGACCACCTTCGGGTCGATGTCGGCCCGGCGCAGCTGGCTCAGGCCCTCTGCCGAGAGCGGGATGTCGCGCTGGCCCTGATAGCGCTTCTGGGCATTGTATTCGGTCAGGCCGTGACGCAGCAGATAGATCAACATTGGGGTAATTCTCCTTTCAATACCGTCGGGATGCCGCAGAACATCTGCACCACGCAGTCGGCGCGCTCTGCCAGCAGGCAGGCCAGCCGTCCGGCGGCCTCCCGCCCGGCGCGCTCCTCAGCATCCATCGGGACAACACCGCCGCCGACCTCGGTGGCGATGACAATATCATATTCCGCCAGCTCCCGGGCCAGCGTTTCGAGCTGCTCCGGGGTCTGAGTCTCGGCGGCGGCGTCCTGCACATCGGCGATGACGCTGCCCCGGAAGTTTCGCGCAAAGGTGCGCTTGCCGCTGTAGAGCGGCCCTGTAATGAACATCATTTACAGCACTCCTCCCCACTGGCTGACGGCCAGCGCCGCCAGCATCCACAGCTCGGCCCGCTGTAAAAACCACCCGGCCAGGTCGCCGGTGATGCCGCCAAACTGCTTTTTTGCCACGAAATCATAGCGCCACAGTGCCACAAGCGCCGCCGCCGCCAGCCCGCCGCCGCCCAGCGCCGTCAGCGCCAGGATGAGCAGAGCCGACAGGCCGCAGAGGAAGCGGCGGACGGTCTGCTTGTCGGCCGCTGTGGCGAAGGTGTGGGCGAGGCCGGTGTCCTTCGCCAGCGGGAACGCCGCCACGGCAAAGCCCGACAGCGCCCGTTCCAGCACCAGCGCCAGCGTCCAGCACAGGCCCGCCCGGGGCGTGAACCGCACACTGCCGCAGAGGCCGAAGTAAGCCGCAAAGTAGCAGCACAGCCGGATGACGGCGAAGGCCCCACAGTGGGAGTCTTTCAGGATCTCAAGCTTTTTTTCGCGGTCGCCGTAGCTCGAGAGGGCGTCCGAGGTGTCGGCATAGCCGTCGAGATGGATGCCGCCGGTGACGGCCACCGGCACGAGGCAGAACGCCGCCGCCCGGGCCAGCCCCGGCAGGGGCAGGACGCCGCAGAGGCACCACAGCCCGCCGCACACCAGCCCGATGAGGGGGAAGGCGCACATGGCGTACCGCATATTTTTTTCGTTCCACTCGAACTGCGGCACCGGCAGGGCCGAAAACATCGCAAAGGCCACCGCGATGGTCTGCAAAACAGTCACAGCTTTTCTCCCCCTTTGTAGTACACCGGCAGGCCGCAGACCACCCGGCAGACATTGTCCGCCCGGGCGGCGAAAGCGTTGTTCACCTGCGCCAGCGCCAGCAGATACTGGTCGGTGTCGCCCGCGTAGTCGGCACCGCCGCTGAACACCTCGTTCGATACGGCGATAAGCTCGTCGCACCCGGCGGCGAGGCGTTCCAGCCCGGCCAAAACGGCCTCGGCGGTGTGCTTTCCTGCCCCGCCGGGGCTGTAAAGCTCGTTGGCGACGAGGTTGCCGAGGTCTTCCAGCAGGACGGTCCCCCGGCCGGGCAGAACCAGACGGTCGAGGTGGAGCGGGCATTCCAGCGTTTCGAACTGCTTTTGCGCCCGCATTTTCCGGTGCTTTTCCACCCGGGCGGCGCACTCGGCATCCCAGACCTGCATGGTGGCGAGGTAATAGCGGGGCAGGCCGGTCTTGAGCACAAGGCTCTCGGCGTAGGCGCTTTTGCCGCTGGCCGCGCCGCCGAGCACCAGCGTCAGCATCCCGCACCCCCCTGCGGCGTGTAGGCTTCGATGCCGCCCTCTTCAAAGGAATAACAGCCATCGTAGACGGCCAGCGCCATGTCCCACAGCGGGATAGCGGCCACCGCGCCGGTGCCTTCGCCCAGATGCAGGCCCGCCGTGATGAGGGCTTTTTTGTTCAGAGCGTCCAGCACCAGTTTTGCGGCCGGCTCGGTGGAGCAATGGCTTGCAAAAACAGCCTTGGCCGCCGCCGGGCAGAGCCGGACAGCGCAGAGCGCCGCCACACAGCTGATAAAACCGTCGGCCAGCACCGGCACACCTTCCAGCGCCCCGCCGAGGAAGACGCCGCAGAGCCCGGCAATATCGAAACCGCCCAGCTTTGCCAGCACGTCCAGTGCATCGGCAGAGTCGGGCTGATTTTTTGCGATGCCGCGATGGATAGCGTCGATCTTCCGGGCAAGTCCCTCGTCCGAAAGGCCCGCGCCCCGGCCCGTCATCCCTTCGACGGGCTGGCCCAGCAGCACAGCGGCCACGGCGCTGGATGTCGTGGTGTTGCCGATGCCCATCTCACCGGTAGCCAGCAGGCCGACGCCCGCTTTCTTCTGCTCCTGCACCAGCCGGATGCCCCTGCCGATGGCCTCCACAGCCTCAGCCCTGCTCATAGCCGGGCCGAAGGTGAAGTCCGCTGTGCCGGGGGCGATGCGGCAGTCGAGGACGCCCGGGACCGGGTCGCCCGCGATGCCCATATCCACCGGCACCACCTCGCACCGGGCGGTCTGTGCCATCCGGCAGACGCTGGTGCGGCGGGCGGCGAGGTTCTCAGCCACGGCGCGGGTCACGCTGCTGTCGGTCTGGCTGACGCCCTGGGCCACCACACCGTTATCGGCGCAGAGCACCAGCACCGCCCGGCGGGAAATATCCAGCTTTGCGCTGCCGGTGAGGGCGGCGGCGTCCTCGATGGTCGTTTCCAATCCGCCCAGCCCGCCCAGCGGCTTTGCAAGGCTGGCCCAGTGGGCGTGCGCCGCCGCCCGGGCGGCTTCGTCCGGCGGCGTGATGGCCGCACAGAGGGCGGCGAGTTCTGTCTCAGTCATGGTCTCTCCTGTAATTTTCAGCCGCGGCGGCAAAGCGCTGCGGCAGAGGCGTACCCGCCCAGTACAAATGCGGGAAGCCCGCATAGAAATGCTCGTTTACAAATCCGCACCGCCACTCTGCGCCGCCCACCGGCTTTTTTGCCGCGAGGGCCGTGCCGTTGGCGGTGGAATCCCAGTGGTGGAATTCGTGGATGGGAAAGCTCTCCCCGGCCCGGAAGAGCATACTGTCCGAGTCTGCGCTCAGCGCGGCGTAGCCGAAGCGGACGAGACGTCCGGCATTTTTTGCTTCGCCCGGCAGAACGCCCGCCATCGGCCAGCTCTGCCCCTCGGCGTCCGTGAGGCTCTGCCCCAGATAGAGGAAGCCCCCGCACTCGGCCGCCGTGGGCAGACCGGACTTGATTTTTCGCTTTATCTCGCGCAGAAGCGAGGTATTTTCACTCAACTCTTTTGCATGAAGTTCCGGGTAGCCGCCGGGCAGATACAGCCCGCCGATGTTTTCCGGCAGGGCCGTGTCGCGGAGGGGGCTGAAAAAGACCACCTCTGCCCCGGCGTCCCGGAAGGCCTCCAGCGTCTCGGCGTAGATAAAGCAGAACGCCTCGTCCTGCGCCACGGCGATGCGGACGCGGGCCGGAGGGGTCTCCGGCTGCACCGGCAGGGCGGGCGGCTCCTTTTCGCAGAGGGCCAGCAGGCGGGGCCAGTCGATGTGCTCCTCTGCCGCGTCGGCCAGAAGGGCCAGCTTCTGCTGTAAATTTTCCACTTCCGCCGCCGTGTAGAGGCCCAGATGGCGGGAACCGATGACGGCCTCCGGGAGTTTCGGCAGAAAGCCCAGCACCGGCAGACCCGTCTCTTTTTCCAGCATCGGGGCCAGCAGAGCGTGCATCCGGGCCGTGCAGTTGTTCAGCAGGATGCCTGCGATGTGGCTGGGGGTGCGGAAGTTTTTCAGCCCGTTCAGCTCTGCGGCCAGCGTCAGGCTCTGCCCCTTCGGCTCCACCACCAGCAGCACCGGCAGGTCCAGTGTGTCGGCCAGATGCCACGCGCTGGCCCTGTCGCTGACGCCCCCGAGGCCGTCATAAAAGCCCATGGCCCCCTCGCACACCGCCGCACCGTGTCCGGCGGCACCCTTTGCGTAGAGGGTGCGCACCGTCTCGGGCGCAGAGAAAAAGAGGTCGAGGCTGCGGCTCTCCACCCCCAGCACGGCCCGGTGGAACATGGGGTCGATGTAGTCCGGCCCGCTCTTGAAGGCGCAGGGCGCACAGCCCCGCCGCTTCAGCGCCATGAGCAGGGCGCAGGTCATGGTGGTCTTGCCGCTGCCCGAGCGGGGTGCCGCCAGCAGAAACTGTATCATGTCATTCTCCTGTGATGAGGTAGATGGGGTTCTGGGCCATCATGAGGTGCAGCCCGCCCACGGCTTTTGCCCGGCTGACGGCGATCTGGCTCACCTGCACGGTCCGGCCTTTGGCCGTCAGCGCGGCCACCGCCGCCGAAAGGGTCTCAAGGGCGATGGCCGACACACAGATGCGGGCGTCGGGGTTCTTATCCAGCGCGGCGTCCACGATGGCGGCAAGGCTGCCCTTGCTGCCGCCGATGAAGACAGCGTCCGGCGCGGGCAGGTCCGAAAGGGCGTCGGGGGCAAGCCCCTCCACGAGGACGAGGTTCCGGGTCCTGAATTTTTCGCGGTTGGCTTTGATGAGCGCACAGCCCTCCGGCCTGCACTCCACTGCGTAGACCCGGCCCCGGGGCGCGGCCAATGCCAGCTCCACGCTGACGCTGCCCGTCCCGGCCCCCACGTCCCACAGGATGTCTTCCGGGCGGACGGCCAGCTTCGCCAGCACAGCGGCCCGGACTTCCTGCTTGGTCATGGGAACGTCGCCCCGCTCGAAGGCTTCGTCCGGCAGGCCCGGGGCGCGGCGGGGCAGCACCTCCGCCGCCTCCACGAGAAGGACGCTCAGGCTGTTGAACCGGCCTGCGGCCAGCTCTTTGACGCTGCCGCGGAAGAGCTTTTCTTCCGGTGTGCCGAGGCACTGGCCCACGACGGCCTGCATGTCCCCGAAGCCCTCTGCCTCCAGCTGGGCGCAGAGGGTGGCGGGGTCTTCGCTGCCGCCGGTGAGGAAGAAGGTGGGTCTGCCCTGCATACACTCGGCCACCGGGTCACAGGTGCGGCCATGGGCCGAAACAAGGTTCCACCCCTGCCACGGACGGCCCAGCGCCGCCGCCAGCAGCTGGATGCTGGAAAGGCCGGGCAGCACCCGGGCGCGGACGCCGAGGGCCTCCAGCTTTTCCATCATGGAGGACGCGCCGGAGTAAAAGCCGGTGTCGCCGCTGTAGACCAGCACGGCGTTCTCTGCGCCGGAAGTCTGCAGCAGCTCTGCCACCTCGTCGGGGCGGTAGGCGGCAGCACGGTTCTCGGTGCAGCCGGCAGGCAGAACTGCCAGCAGACGCCGTGCGCCCAGGATGAGGTCGGCCTGCCGCAGTGCGGCCAGGCCCTGAAGGGTCAGGTTCTCCGGCTGACCGGAGCCCATGCCGATGAGTGTCACGTTCATCTTATCATCTCCTTGCAGCGTTTCAGCACCTCGGAAGCCGTCTCGCCCTGCTCGGGCGGGCGGCGGATGACCACCAGCTGCGCCCCGGCGGCAGAGGCGGCGGCGGCTTTTTCGTCGAAGCCTCCGGCCGCGCCGCCGTCCTTTGTGACGAGCCAGCGGATATGGAACTGCTCCATCATGGCCTGATTGAGGGCAAAGCTGAAGGGTCCCTGCATGGCGATGATGTTGCGGTGGGGGATGTTCGCCGCCTCGCAGGCCGCGATGCTTTCCAGCGTGGGCAGGACGCGGGGGTAGAGCCGCTCAGGCGGGATGGCCGCGAACTGCGCCAGCTCCTTGGCCCCGGTGGCCAATAGAAGGTTGCCCTCTTCTGCAGCCAGCGCCTCGGCTGCCTGCTTTGCGCTCTCAAAGACGAGACAGTTTTCCGGCAGCGGACTGGCCGGGCGCAGCAGGCGGAGGTATCCTACCCCGGCCTTCTCTGCCGCTGCTTTGATGTTTTTGGTCGCCTCCACCGCGTAGGGGTGGGTGGCGTCGATGCAGAGGGCGGCATCCCCCAAGAGCGCGGCCATCTCATCGGGCAGGAGCCGCCCGCACCGGACGGTGACGCCGGGGGTGCTCCCCTGCTCTTCCTGCCCCAGCGGGGTGGCCACGCTGACGGTGACTTCGATGCCCAGTGCCGCCAGCTGGCGGGAAAGCTTCCGCCCCTCGGTGGTGCCGCTGAAAACGACGACGTTCATCGGCGGTACCCCCGCGGCGTGACCATCCGCCCGCTCAGCGCGCGGGTGGCGGCGTTGCCCACAAAGACGGTGGTGAACATATCCACCTCAGTGTCCCGGAGCTGGCTGAGGGGCAGGATGTGCTTTTCCTGCCCTTCCCGGCCGATGTTCCGCACAGAACCGCAGAGGGTGTCCGGGGCTTTGCCGTTTGCCAGCAGGATGTCCACGGCCCGGCGCAGATAGTCCGGGCGGCCCTTGGAGGAGGGATTGTACAGCGCCAGTGCGAAATCGCCCTGAGCGGCGCAGGCCAGCCGCTTTTCGATGACCTCCCACGGCGTGAGGCGGTCCGACAGCGAGATGACGCAGAAATCGTGGGCCAGCGGCGCACCCAGCACCGCGCCGCCGCTGAGGGCGGCGGTCAGGCCGGGGACGACCTCCACGTTGACGTCCGGGTACTCTTCGGCCAGCTCCAGCAGCGGGCTGGCCATGCCGTAGACCCCGGCGTCGCCGGAGCAGACCAGCGCCACGTCCCGACCCGCCCGGGCGGTGTCCAGCGCCCAGCGGCAGCGGTCGATCTCCCGGGTCATGCCGGTGGTGTAGCACTCTTTTTCCGGGTAGAGGGGGCGCACAAGGTCGATGTAGACCGTATAGCCGCACAACACCTCGGCCTGCTGCAAGGCGCTCTGCGCCTGCACGGTCAGAAACTGTCCGCCGCCGGGGCCAAGCCCCACGACGAACACGGTCTTTTTACTCTCACTCATTGCTCTGTCCTCCAATCGGGTGCAAAGGGGCGGACGGCCAGCGCCAGCGTCACGCCGCCGCCTGCCGTTTTGGGCAGAAGGAGCGTCCCGCCCGAGGCTTTTACCGCCGAGCGCTCACAGACATTGTCCACGCCGGTGACACTTGCCACAAAGGCCGACGGGGTGAACTGTCCCGGCACGGCCTGCAGCTCGTCGGCCGGATAGAACGTGATGGGCCAGCCGTGGGCTTTGCAGAACGCTGCAAGCCCCGGCTCATCTTTTTTCAGGTCGATGCTGGCGGCTGCGCAGACCGCCGCCGGACTGAGGCCGGACGCGGCACAGAACGCCGCAAAGGCTTCTTCCAGCTGGCGGGCCGTCGTGCCGCGGCGGCACCCCACCCCCAGCACCCCGATGCGGGGTACGAAGTGGAGCGCCTCACCCTGGGGCGTGAGGGTCAGGGCGAAGTCGGCGGCTTCGGGTGGGTCAGCCTTTTCCACGCCGGCGGGGATTTCCCCCGCCACCGGCCACGGCGACCAGTACCGGACCGTCTGCCCGGCCAGCAGGGCGCCGCTGACCCGCTTGATGCGCTCCGGCTCAAGGACAGCGCAGTTCTGGGCCTTGGCCCAGAGGTCCACGGCGAAGAGGCCGTTGACGTCAGTGGCCGTCGTGATGACCGGCACCGCGCCGCACGCTTTTGCCAGCGCCCGGGCCAGCGCGTTGGCACCGCCCAGATGGCCCGACAGGAGCGGCACGGCGAAGTTCCCGCCCTCGTCCACCACCACCACCGCCGGGTCGGCGGCCTTGCTCCTGCAGTGGGGCGCGATGGCCCGCACCGCGATGCCCACAGCTCCCACAAAAATCAGGGCCTCGTCCTGTGCAAAATGCTCCGCCGTCCAGCCTTTCAGAGTCACGTCTCCGCCGCAGCGGCTCACGCTGCCGGGCAGAGCTTCCGCCAGCCGCTGGGCCAGCGCCTCGCCCTTTGCGGTGAAGGCCAGATATGCCCGGCTCACTGCCCGGCCTCCGTCCCCTGCCGGAACTCGGTGGTAAAGGCGGGGTCGTAAAGCTTGCTGCGCTCGTAGTTTTCGCCCAGAAAGTCGCCCACGACGATGAGGGCGGTCTTTGTGATGCCGTTTTTGCGGGTCTCCTCGGCCAGTGTGGAGACGGTGCAGCGCACCACCTTCTGCTCGGGCCAGGTGGCCTTATAGACCACAGCGGCAGGGGTATCGGGGCGGTAGCCGCCGCTCTCGAGAAGGGCCTGCCGGACTTTGTCCACCAGCCCGATGGAGAGGAAGATGACCATGGTAGCCCCATGCGCGGCCAGCTTTGCCAGCTGTTCGGCCTCAGGAACAGGAGTGCGGCCCTCCATCCGGGTGATGATGACGGTCTGGCTCACGTTGGGCAGGGTGTACTCGGCACAGAGTGCCGCCGCCGCGCCGCAGAAGCTGGACACGCCCGGGGTGTCGTCATAAGGGATGCCGTCAGCATCCAGCGCGTCCATCTGCTCCCGGATGGCCCCGTAGAGGCAGGGGTCGCCGGTGTGGAGGCGGACCGTGGTTCCTCCGGCCTTTTCGGCGGCACGGATGGTGTCCAGCACCTGTTCCAGCGTCATTTCCGCGCTGTTATAGATGGCACAGCCGGGCTTCGCCAGCCCCAGCAGGGCCGGGTTGACGAGACTGCCCGCGTAGATGATGCAGTCGGCATCGGCCAGCAGGGCCGCGCCCCGCCGGGTGATGAGGTCGGGCGCACCCGGCCCGGCTCCTACAAAATGGACCATATCTTACCCCTCCTTCACCAAAATCGTTGCGAAATAGCCCGCCGACCGGGCCGGGTCATAATCGGTCAGGTCGGGCCAGACCTCCTCGTTCGGCAGGCCGCAGTTACAGACCATCGCGCTCCGGCTCAGAAGCCCGGCGTCGGCCAGCGCGGCCAGCGTCTCGGGCAGCTGACGGCCCGATTTCATCAGCACTTTTGCGCCCGGTGCGGCCAACACTTCAGCGGCGCAGCGCCCCGGGGCGATGGTCAGCGGCTGCTCCATGTCGCCCGTCAGGGACTGGCCCAGCCGGGCCGCAGCGGCGCAGAAGCTCGTCACGCCGGGGAGCATCACGGTCTTGCAGCCCTCGGCCTCCAGGATCTCCTGTAAATAACCGAACGTAGCGTAGACGGACACGTCGCCGAGGTTGAGCATGGCGACATCCTGCCCGGCGTCGAGATATTCTTTCACGGCCCGGGCCGCCTCGATGTGGGCGGCTTTTTGCACCGCCGGGTCAAGGCTCATGGCGAAGCGCAGCGGCAGGATGGTCTTGCCGCTCAGATCCACCGCACCTTTTGCGATGTCCAGCGCCAGCATCCCGCCCTTTGGGGTCTGGGGCGCGGCGATGACCGGGCAGTTTTCGAGGCGGCGGACAGCCTGCAGGGTCATGAGCTCGGGGTCGCCCGGGCCGACGCTGACGCCGTAAAAAGTGCCTATCCGTTTTTCCATTCGTCCAGCAGCTCCTTTGCAGTCCTGGTCTGGCCCAACGGGCCGTATTGATTCGAGAAGAGCACCGCGCCCACCCGGAACGCCCCGGCGGCGCGGCGGTCGAGGTGGAGCTGGATGGCGTCCAGCAGGCTGGACAGCACCGGCTCTCTCATCTCTGCTCCGTCTAAGATCTCCATGCAGGCGTCGGTGGTGGCCGCGTTCATCAGGGCCGCGCAGACGTCCCGGGACGCGCCGCAGAGGGCGGCGTGGGCGCAGAGCAGCTCGGTGCGGCAGTCGGCTGTGCGGGAGTGGGTGTTCATGACGCCGCCCGCCAGCTTGACCAGCTTGCCGATGTGGCCCACCAGCACCACCTCTTCGAAGTGGGATGCCGCCGCCATATCCATCGTATCCCCGATGAAGTTCGAGGTCTTGACCACCGGGATATTCTTCAGGGCGGGCATCTTCTCGTGGAGATAGTCGAGGCCGTAGTTGCCCGGGGCGAGGATGAGCCGCCGGGGGCTTCCGGCCCGAAGCGCCGCCTGCCCCATTTCCAGCTGGATGGTGTCGAGGATGGCCTGCTGGCTCATGGGCTCGACGATGCCGCTGGTGCCGAGGACGCTGAGTCCCCCTTCCACGCCCATGTGGGGGTTGAAGGTGCGCTTCGCCGTTTCGGCCCCGCCCTCGATGGAGATGGTGACGTCAAAGCCGCCCGCGTACCCGGCAGATTCGGCCTCTTTTTCCAGCGCTTCCTTTATCATGGCCCGTGGGACGTGGTTGATGGCAGCTTCGCCCACGGGCTGATCGAGACCGGGCTTTGTTACCCGGCCCACGCCCTCACCGCCGTGGATGCGCACCTCGCCGGCCAGCTCAGGCCGGAGGGTGACGCTGGCGATGACCGGCAGACCGGTGGTCACGTCCACATCGTCGCCGCCGTCCTTCCGGATGGCACACTCAGCCCCCTCGCCGGACAGGCGGCAGAAGATGGGCTCCACCTCCACCACGATGCCCTTCGGGGTGCGGAGGGCCACCGTCTCGGGGGTGCGGCCGGTGAGCAGCAGCCGTGCCGCGCCCGCCGCGCCCAGCGCCGCACAGGTGCCGGTGGTATAGCCGCAGCGCAGGAGCTTCTGGCCGCTGCGGACGTAGTGCTCAAAGAGCGGGCGCTTTTCCTCCGGCGCTTTTTCTTCGCCGTAGAGGAATGCGTACTGCTCATCGGTCAGAGCATAAATTTTGCAGATGTTTTCCCGGGCAAAGGCCTTTTCCGGCGTCATGACGTCCGAGACGCCCGCCGCCGAGACGCAGACGACCTTATCGGAAACTTTCTGCGCCAGCTCCAGCTCGTGGAGGCTGAGGATGACGGCCATCTTCTTGTCCCGGGCGAGGCTTTTCAGGATGGCCAGCAATTCGGCCTTGCCCTTGATGTCGAGGAAAGACGTAGGCTCGTCCAATAATATCAGCTCCGGCTGCTGGCAGATGGCCCGGGCCAGCAGGACGCGCTGGCGCTGGCCGTCGCTGATGCGGTTGAAGTCCCGGCCCGCCAGCGCCTCGGCCCCCACGAGGGCCAGCGCGGCATGGACCTGGCGCTTATCTTCTGCCGAGAGGACACCCAGCCGCCCCGTGTAGGGGTAGCGCCCGGCGGACGCCATCTCGAAGCAGGTGGTCAGCTCGGTGCGGCGGGTGTGAGGCACCATCAAGGCCATTTTGCGGGCGCGCTCCGGGCCGGAGCAGTCCGCGAGATTTTTGCCGTCCAGCAGCACAGCACCCCCCTGGGGGGCCAGCTGCGCTGCCAGCGTCTTGAGCAGGGTGGATTTGCCCGCACCGTTGGGGCCGATGAGGGTGAGGATGGTCCCCTTCTCGACGCCGAGGTCGATGTGCTCCATCAGGGGCGTTTTGCCGTAGCCGATGGCAAGGTCCTCGGCGCAGCAGTAGAATTTCGGATCGCTCATTACCGGCCCTCCTGTGTCTGGCGGCGCACCAGCAGCCAGATGACCACCGGCGCACCGAAAACCGCCGTCACCGAGCTGATGGACAGCTCAGTGGGCGCGAACAGGCTGCGGGCGATGAGGTCGCAGAGCAGACAGAACGCTGCCCCGCCCAGACAGCAGCCCGGCAGGACATAAAGGGGCTTTGCGCTGCCCAGCAGATTCTTGACCAGATGCGGCACCGCGATGCCCACAAAGGAGATGGGGCCTGCAAAGGCCGTCACGCAGGCGGAGAGCAGGCTGGAAAGCAGCACGAGGGCCGTCGAGAAGGCCCGCACCGGTACGCCGACGCTTTTGGCGTAGCTCTCACCCATCTGGTAGGCCGCCATGGGCTTCGAGAGCAGGAACGCCGCCGCCAGCGCGGGCAGCACCACGCAGGCCGCTGCACCCACGTTGGCCCATGTCATGCCGGAAAAGCTGCCCATCGACCAGTTGTGGAGATTGACGATGTTGGAGTCCTGAGCGAAGGTCACCACGATGTCGGTGACAGCCGAGCAGATATAACCGATCATGATGCCGCAGATGACGAGGATGCTCATCCGCGGCACCCGCCGGGCCACCACCAGCACGAAGGCCATCGCCGCCATCGAGCCTGCAAAGGCGGCGATGATGAGGGTGGCCGAGCCAGTGAGCAGCCCCTTCTGTAAAAACACCACCATCGTCAGGGCCACCGCCAGCTTTGCGCCGCTGGACACGCCCATGACGAAGGGGCCGGCGATGGGGTTGGCGAAGAAGGTCTGCAGGAGGTAGCCTGCAGCCGAGAGGGCCGCGCCCAGCAGCACGACCATGACCGCCCGGGGCAGACGGAGCTGGAGCACGATGCCCACGGCCAGCGCATCTTCGCCCCGGCCCAGCAGAGCCGCCGCCACCGCGCCGGGCGTCAGGGACACACTGCCCCAGAACAAATTGAGTGCAAACAGCACCGCGACCCCCGCCGTGAGGGCGAGGTACGCGAGGCTGAGGCGGCGGGTGGTGGTCATGACAAAGCTCCTTTTATACGATGCGCTGTAAGAAACGGAGGGACGCCGGGTCGGGCGAGCCCTCGGTGAAGACGAGGTTCATATCCGAGATGAGGTCGGCCAGCTCCATGCTCTGCTGGAAGAGGCTCTGGGCCGTACACCAGCAGTCGCCGGACTGGACGGCCTTGAAATCCGCCAGCATCGGACATTTTTCGATGAGCTGGTCACGGGTCTCCATCACGCCCTCGATGGTACTGTTGTAGATGAGGACATCGGCGTCCCTGGCCCGGGCGTAGAACGTCTCCAGCGGCAGCTTGATGGTGGATTGGCCCGGGCTGTCCCCCTCGAGGTCGTCGAAGATGTAGACACCGCCGGCCATCCCCACCATCTGGGCCACATAGTCGCTGGTGCGGCGGACGGTGATAAGGTTATTCGTGGTGATGGAGAAGAAGGCCGCGGTCTTGCCGGTGTTCTCCTGCCCGAGGATGGGGGCCACCTGCTCCACCTTCTGGCGGAAGACCTCTTCCGCCATCTCAGTCTTATTCAGCAGGATGCCGTAGAGCTTGAGCCACTCCATCCGGGCCAGCGGGCCGCTCTCGTAACTCGAGCGCTCGATGAGCACCGGCACGCCGAACTTTTCCAGCTGCTCTTTGACCTCGGGGTCGTGGAGCACCATGGTGTTCTCGATGGCGAGGGTGCAGCCGGCGGCAAGGATGCGCTCATAGTCCGGGGCGCTGTACTTGCCCGCGTAGGCGATGCGGCCCTCCTGCATGGCCTGTCTGGCCTCTTCCACATACCAGCCATCGGCCTTCGTGCCGGAGAGGGCGATGCTGTCCAGGGCGTCCAGATGGACGAAGAGGTCCATCACCGAGGTGGAGACGAGATAAATATGATCCAGCGGCTGGCGCAGCAGAACGACGTCCTCGGGCAGGTCGTCCACCTCGGCGGCCCCCTCGGGGACGACGAGGAACCGCCCGGCGTCCGGGATGTCGATCATCACATAGCCGCCCTCATAGCAGTCGGCGGAAAACTGGGTGGCATAGTCCAGCGGATAGCTGTGGTCGAACACGAGGGATGCTGTATTGGCCGGGGCGGTCTTGTGCTGCCCGCAGCCCGCAAGGGTGAGGGCGGCGGCAGGCAGGGCTTTCAGAAAATTGCGGCGTTTCATCGTCACTTTGCCTCGGTCAGGGATGCAGAGGCGAAGGTCAGCGTATACTCGATCTCATGCGGGGTGCTCATGGCGACGGTATCGCCCACCACATCCAGCGGGGTGTCGAGAGCAGTGACGGGGATCTCGAAGGTAGAGTTGCCCTCGGTGTTGGTGGGCAGATACTTCTCGCCGTCCACCAGCATATAGTCGTAGTTGGGGCTGGACCAGACGATGGTGGCGGTCATCCTGCCGTCGGCCACGGTCAGGGCCGCAGGGCTTTCCACGGTGGCGCGGCCGGAGCCGCCCTCGAGGGTCACGTCACAGGTGTAGGTGCCGTCGGCAGGTGCTTCCGCCGCAGCAGGCTGGGCGTTGGCGACACGGACGGTATGGTCGTACCACTTGCCCTTGGAGCCGAGGATGGCCAGCTGGAAGTCCTCATCCAGAGCCTCCACCGGGATGTCGAAGCCGTAGACCTCATCGGACAGGCCGTCGGAGTAGGTGACGGTGTCGGTGGTGGGCTGGAGCCAGTCCCCCTCGTGGGCCTCGGCGTCAGCGGCCATGCCGACGTAGAGGTTGACGATCTTCTTGGAGACGAGGCTGACGTGGAAGGTCATCTGACCGTCCTTCACGGTCAGGGTCCCCTTGCCGTCGTTGGCTTCGTTGGCATGGAACATGGAGCTGTCGGTGTCAAAGTCGGCGGTGTAGACGCCGTCGGGCAGAGCAGCCTCTGCTGCCGGTTCGGAAGCTGCCTCGCTCACGGCAGAGGAGGCCGCAGCCTCGGAGGAAGCGGCAGAGCTGGCCGGGGTGCCGGATGCGCCGCAGCCGGTGAGAGAACCAGCCAGCACAGCGCCGGCCAGCAGAAGAGCAAATTTATGGTTCAGTTTCATGATGATATACCTCGAAGTATCTATTTTACAGAAAAGATTATAACACGCAATGGCCCGAATTCAAAGCAGGCCGAAAAAGAAATTGCCCGAAAAGGCACTCCTTTCCGGGCAATGATAGAATCAGGATCAGCCGTTCAGGGAATCGACAGCGGCCTTGGTGTGTGCGACGTAGAGCTGCTGGATGTCAGCGACCTCGCCCAGACCTGCGATCTGGCACTCGACAGAGTCGAATTCGCCGGAGGCCTCGAACTGGCTCTTCCAGGAATCCTCGTCGTCGCCCGCCATATCGTTGTTGGCGTGGTCACCTGCAACGACCATCAGGGGACGCAGGACGACCTTGGTATAACCGGCGGCCTTGACAGCCTCGATGACATTCTCGCAGGCAGTCTCCTCCGGCTCACCCTCGACGGTGCCGATGAAGACGTTCTTGTAGCCCAGAGCGTTCATCTGAGCCTGCATCTGGCTGTAGCTCACCTTTGCGGTGTGAGAGGTGCCGTGGCCCATAAAGAC
>OGMJ01000745.1_pt1 | contig 17263 bp, 16 predicted proteins | sample 1573181 | NCBI WGS metagenome assembly OGMJ01 (sample SAMEA2582004, study PRJEB24529) | metagenome | biome: Human gut stool | place: China | collected 2011
AATCTTCCCGGCAGTGTTTGTCGGCGTGGCATGAGGGTTGATGCTGCAGGAGCACGTTCCCGGCGTACCAGCGGCAATAACCGTTTCTTGCGCTATTCTCGGCATCGTGCTGGTGGTAACACGCGATGGCTGGTTAAGTCTTTTTATGGCGGCAGTCGTTGTACCCAATACCACATTGCTACCGCTGCTCTGTATCGTCATGCTTCCGGCATGGCTGTTATTAGCAGGTAAGCCGATGATGATGGTCAATCGTCCGAAGCAACAGCCACCCCACGATAACGTTTAGCAAAAAATGCTCTCCTTTATGATTTAAGAGTTATGGCGATGATACGGGGCTTTACCTCCCCGTAATATTGCGTTAACAGGCCGCTGACGGCTTCGAGCGTGAAGGAGAATAACAATGTTCAGGTCACTGTTTCTGGCGGCCGCCCTGATGGCATTTACCCCGCTTGCAGCAAACGCAGGTGAAATCACCCTACTGCCATCAATCAAATTACAAATTGGCGATCGCGATCATTACGGTAATTACTGGGACGGTGGTCACTGGCGAGATCGTGATTACTGGCATCGCAATTATGAGTGGCGCAAAAACCGCTGGTGGCGTCATGATAATGGCTATCATCGTGGCTGGGATAAGCGTAAAGCGTATGAGCGTGGCTATCGTGAAGGCTGGCGCGATCGTGACGATCATCGCGGAAAAGGCCGGGGTCATGGGCACCGCCATTAAACGCGTCCGCCAATGGAGCACAATGCCTGATGCGACGCTGGTGCGTCTTATCAGGCCTACAAACCGGCTCTTTAACGCGTAGGGCGGATAAGGCGTTTACGCCGCATCCGCCAATAGTGCCAGATGCGACGCTCATTCAACTACAATCCCAGCGCCGTCCCCACCAACAACCAGATATTCAGCGCCACGACCAGCACTACAATCACCCAGCCTGTCTGTTTTACGCGTTTGCTGTTCACCAGATCGCCCATCAACTTGCTGTCACTGGTGAAAATCAGCAGTGGAACCAGCGCCAGAGCGATACCAAAACTTAACAGTACCTGACTCATAACCAGAATCCGTGTCGGATCTAATCCCATCAGAATGACAATAAATGACGGCAACATGGTGACTGTACGACGCACCCACAGCGGGATATGAAAGCGAATGAAGCCCTGCATCACCACCTGCCCCGCCAGTGTCCCCACCACCGTTGAAGACAGCCCCGCAGCAACCAGGCTTAATCCAAAGACCGTTGCCGCAGCGTGGCTTAACAGCGGTTGCAGCGTCAGATAAGCCTCATCAAGATCGGCAACACCAGTATGACCGGAAAAGTGGAACGCCGCCGCAGCTGTAGCCATCATCGCCAGATTGACAAAACCGGCAATAGTCATGGCGATAGCCACATCCCATTTGGTGGCGGAATAACGTTGTTGACGCGAACCGCCATGTAAATGCTGAGTGAGCGAGGAGTGCAAATAAATCACATGCGGCATAATCGTCGCCCCTAACACGCCTGCTGCCAGGAAGACCGCTTCCGAAGTAGGTAAACTCGGGATCACCATTCCTTTACCCAGCTGCGCCAGGTTAGGCTGGGAGAAAATCAACTCGACAATGTAAGCCGCGGCAACAAACAACAGTAACCCGCCAATCACTTTCTCCAGCGGTTTTTGCCCGCGACGTTGCAGCATTAAAATCAGGAAAGTCGCGATCCCCGTCAGCACCGCGCCCTGCAACAACGAAACACCAAGAATGAGTTTAAAACCGATCGCCGCACCAATAAATTCCGCCAGGTCGGTTGCCATCGCAATAATTTCTGCCTGAACCCAATAGAACCACACTACGGGACGCGGATAGTGATCGCGAATCTGCTCCGCCAGATTTTTACCGGTGGCAGTCCCTAGTTTGGCAGAGAGGATCTGAATCAGCATCGCCATCAGGTTGGCCCAAACGACAACCCACAGTAGCTGATAGCCGAAGCTAGCACCCGCCTGAATATTGGTCGCAAAGTTACCGGGATCGATATAACCAATCGCCGCAATGAACGCAGGTCCCATTAATGCGAGCCTCATCTTGCGCGCCGCCCGTCCGCTGCTACTCTCAACGCGATAGTTCGTCATCTTGTGCCTCTAAAACATAGCCTTTGCTATGTTTCATGCTATGCCAAACGAGAATGATTATCAAATTCATTTAAATGGATTGTGGTGATTTCTCTGATAGACCAGGATTATGACTACGAAAAGATTGATGACTTGAATGTTATGGTTATGTTTAATGTTAGCACATTTACATAACTTTCAGCTTCCATACACAACATAGCAGAAATGTATGACAGATCACTATTTTTGAAGCCTGTCACAGGACGTCATTATAGTGTGTGTCAGATCTCGTTTTCCTTAACCATGTTACATAGAATGTGCACGGAAATTTAACCTGCCTCATATTTGGAGCAAATATGGACCGCGTCCTTCATTTTGTACTGGCACTTGCCGTTGTTGCGATTCTCGCACTGCTGGTAAGCAGCGACCGCAAAAAAATTCGTATCCGTTATGTTATTCAACTGCTTGTTATCGAAGTGTTACTGGCGTGGTTCTTCCTGAACTCCGACGTTGGTTTAGGCTTCGTGAAAGGCTTCTCCGAAATGTTCGAAAAACTGCTCGGATTTGCCAACGAAGGGACTAACTTCGTCTTTGGTAGCATGAATGATCAAGGCCTGGCATTCTTCTTCCTGAAAGTGCTGTGCCCAATCGTCTTTATCTCTGCACTGATCGGTATTCTCCAGCACATTCGCGTGTTGCCGGTGATCATCCGCGCAATTGGTTTCCTGCTCTCCAAAGTCAACGGCATGGGCAAACTGGAATCCTTTAACGCCGTCAGCTCCCTGATTCTGGGTCAGTCTGAAAACTTTATTGCCTATAAAGATATCCTCGGCAAAATCTCCCGTAATCGTATGTACACCATGGCTGCCACGGCAATGTCCACCGTGTCGATGTCCATCGTTGGTGCATACATGACCATGCTGGAACCGAAATACGTCGTTGCTGCGCTGGTACTGAACATGTTCAGCACCTTTATCGTGCTGTCGCTGATCAATCCTTACCGTGTTGATGCCAGTGAAGAAAACATCCAGATGTCCAACCTGCACGAAGGTCAGAGCTTCTTCGAAATGCTGGGTGAATACATTCTGGCAGGTTTCAAAGTTGCCATTATCGTTGCCGCGATGCTGATTGGCTTTATCGCCCTGATCGCCGCGCTGAACGCACTGTTTGCCACCGTGACTGGCTGGTTTGGCTACAGCATCTCCTTCCAGGGCATCCTGGGCTACATCTTCTATCCGATTGCATGGGTGATGGGTGTTCCTTCCAGTGAAGCACTGCAAGTGGGCAGTATCATGGCGACCAAACTGGTTTCCAACGAGTTCGTTGCGATGATGGATCTGCAGAAAATTGCTTCCACGCTCTCTCCGCGTGCTGAAGGCATCATCTCTGTGTTCCTGGTTTCCTTCGCTAACTTCTCTTCAATCGGGATTATCGCAGGTGCAGTTAAAGGCCTGAATGAAGAGCAAGGTAACGTGGTTTCTCGCTTCGGTCTGAAGCTGGTTTACGGCTCTACCCTGGTGAGTGTGCTGTCTGCGTCAATCGCAGCACTGGTGCTGTAAGACCATACATAAAAAAGCCGGGGATAATTCCCCGGTTTTTTTACGCCTGTTAATCAGCTAATGGCTGCGGGCGACCAATCAAATACCCTTGCAGATATTGCACCCCGAGCTTATGCAATAGCGCCTGCTGCTGTTGCGTCTCGACAAACTCCGCGACCACACTCAATGACTTCGCTTTCGCCAGATCGGTAATTGATCTCACAATCATCGCATCCAGCGTGTTCGTGACAATATCTTTCACAAAGACGCCATCAATTTTGATGATATCAGCCTGCAAACGCTTTAACCGTTCGTAGTTGGCATATCCGGTGCCAAAGTCATCAATCGCAATCCGGAAACCAAACTTATGCAGCTGCTCGATGTTGTACATGCTGCTTTCTGCGTTAGAAAACGCCTGCTCCTCGGTGATCTCAAGAATGACCGCCTGCGGGGAGATGTGATAACGCTTAAACAGACGAATAATCCGCCCGGCAATATTCTTTTGCAGCAGCGTGAGCGGCATTAAATTGACTGAAAAGCGCGGTCCTTTTTTGTCGCAAGGGTGTGTTGCCAGCCACTTCAACAAGGATTCCAGCACTTGCAAATCAAAACGCGCGCTAAGGTTAAACTGAGCAATAAGGGGCAGAAACTTATCCGGGGTCATAATGCCGCCGTCATATTTCAGTCGCGCGAGGATCTCATCATAACCTTCACCCTCTTTGTTGCGAATTGGCTGGGCGTAGAGCAGCAAATCACCCTGATCTAACGCCGTGCGAATGGTATTCAGCAATAGCACCTGTTTAGTGGTCTGCCCGGAAACCATCTCCTCTCTGCTATCCAGCGCCAGCACATGATGATGTGCGCAGGATTGCTCCGCCAGCCAGCTTAACTGCCCCAACAAGGGTTGCAGGGTTTCCTGATTTCCATCAAAACGCCCCCAGGCAGCACCATAGCCCATATCCAGCCCGGTATTGTTCCAGTGAATTTGCCGACTATTCAGGATGTTAACCATATGCTGGAGTCGCCCTTCCGTTTCCGGCCCGCTCAGCACTAACAGCAGTTCACTACCCGGCAATTGATACAACTTTTCGTTTTCCTGCATCAACGGCAGCAGCGTACGGCAAATTGAGCGGATACAGTGAACGCGCATCATTAAGCCGTAATGACGACTCATAAACTCAAGATTATCAATGCGCAGGCAGCAAAAACTCTTGCCCGCCTCTTGCTCCGGCGCTTGTTCCAACGCACGAAAGTTGGGTAGGAGCGTTAACGGATCTGTCAGCGCCTGCAAATGCCAGCGGCGATTAAGCCATTCACTGCGATGATAAATGCGCACCATATAGAGCAGGCAAACGCTAAAGGAAATCAGCACCGCAAGAATAAATGCCAGCGAATATTCGGTTTCCACCCCTTGCAAAAAGTTCTGGTTGTAATTCAGAAGGCAAAGCGTTGAAACAGCCCAGGTGAGATTTAAAAACGGATAGCGAAGCTTACCGACCCCGAGGGTAAAGATGATGAAGAAAACGGGTACCAGGTAACCGGCAATAAAGTCGTTTTCATAAGGTGTGCACAACAGAAGTAGCAGCACGCTTAACGCTGCCAGCCAGCTTAAGGTAAATGCGCGTTTCTCTTTGCCCAACGACGGAGCGATATCCCTGCGCCACAATATCTGCGCAAAGTGGGGACTTACAATCATGCGAGTGAGATAGTAGAAAAGCATGTTGTAAATCAGCACAGCGGTGAAAAGGCTTAGCAAATCAACGACCGTGAAAATGGCATCCGCATCGCCGAAAAAGGTGGATATCTTTAGCGGGAAATCAAAGAAGCTCCCCACAAGATACATGCTGCATTTGATGCCGATCGGCGTCACCAAACCAAGCCAGAACAGACGTTGCCAGACATATCGGCTGGTCAATCCATAACGCCAACGCGTCCCCAGCTGCCAGCGTAATATTGCGCAGGCACACAACACGACAAACGTCTGGCTACCGAGCATGACCGCAGTCTGTAAAAAAGAGAGATGAAAGTTCCACAGATTGGTGCAAAACATCCCGCATAAAACGGGAACGACACCGCGCCAGCCAAAGATAAACAAGATTGACAGCATTACGCACAGTGGCATCCACGCCAGAAAGATATAACTGGAATGGATAATGGCAAGTGGCGAAATAAAACGGGATAGCTGAATAAGTACCACGGTGAGCGTAAACGCTAGTGTGAATATCTTGATATTTTTTATCAGGTTATGCTCCACAAACATGAGTACACTACTCTCACTGATCGGGGTTTTCAGGCACACAAATAATAAGTTTATTCGCATCGCGAAGCAAACAGGGGGCCAGCCTGTTGCCGATTTTTCATCCAATGATGCTTTCACCAGGCGGCACTAACCCGGACGTAGACTGTATTACAAAAGCGGCAAAAAGCAGAGACAAAAAACCCCCGCTTTGCAGCGAGGGTTGGAAATTTGGTGGAGCTAAGCGGGATCGAACCGCTGACCTCTTGCATGCCATGCAAGCGCTCTCCCAGCTGAGCTATAGCCCCGTCACGTAAAGCTTGTCGAGTTGACGGGCGGCATCATATGAATTCCGCCCGAATGTGTCAACGGCAAATTGCAACGTGTAGTTTCAATCGCTGAAAAATCAGGCAAATGAACAATTTTGGAAAACCGCTCGCATTCAGTAGTTATTCATGTCACGGTTTCCTGTAAAGTGGTGTTATAAAATGAACTACTAATAGACCCACATACATTCAGGGAATTGTTATGTTCAAGGAGAGGATGACACCAGATGAACTTGCCAGACTGACCGGCTATAGCCGCCAGACCATTAATAAATGGGTACGCAAGGAAGGCTGGACAACGTCACCAAAACCTGGCGTCCAGGGTGGCAAAGCCCGACTGGTTCACGTCAATGAACAGGTTCGTGAATATATTCGCAATGCTGAACGTCCAGAAGGTCAGGGAGAAGCGCCTGCCCTTTCTGGTGATGCGCCGCTTGAAGTATTGCTGGTGACACTGGCGAAAGAGATGACGCCAGTTGAACAAAAACAGTTTACATCCTTGCTTCTGCGGGAAGGGATTATCGGATTGTTACAACGCTTAGGGATTCGCGATAGCAAATAATATGAAAAGATTACGCAATAAAATGACCACCGAAGAACTGGCTGAATGCCTCGGTGTGGCTAAACAAACTGTTAACCGTTGGATCAGAGAAAAAGGCTGGAAAACGGAAAAATTTCCCGGCGTGAAAGGCGGTCGTGCCAGACTTATTCTGGTCGATACGCAAGTTTGCGAGTTTATTCAGAACACGCCTGCGTTCCATAACACACCAATGTTGATGGAAGCTGAAGAGAGAATTGCTGAATACGCTCCTGGAGCACGCGCCCCGGCGTATCGACAAATCATCAACGCGATAGATAATATGACAGACATTGAGCAGGAAAAAGTCGCGCAATTTTTGTCACGTGAAGGAATTCGCAATTTCCTCGCCCGTCTCGATATTGACGAATCAGCATAAATAAAAAACGGCAGGATATTATCTCCTGCCGTTTATCTTTTTACACGCTAATTACTGCTGATTTTCGCGTTCAGCAATAAAATCCAGCGCTTTGTTGATACGCTCGATACTGCGGGTCTTACCAATTGCGTGAACGGTAACATCCAGTGCTGGAGACTGCCCCGCACCGGTTACGGCGACACGCAGCGGCATACCAACTTTACCCATACCCACTTCCAGCTCATCCGCCGTCGCCTGAATAGCGTGATGAACGTTTTCAGCGGTCCAGTCAGTAATCGCGGCCAGTTTGTCACGAACCACTTCCAGCGGCTGACGCGCTACCGGACGCAGATGTTTTTTCGCGGCGTCGGCATCGAACTCAGCAAAATCTTCGTAGAAATAACGGCAGCTCTGTGCCATCTCTTTCAGCGTCTTGCAGCGTTCGCCCAGCAGTTTCACCAGATCAGCCAGCTGCGGGCCGTTACGGGTATCGATATTTTCCTGCTCAATGTGCCACTGTAAGTGAGTAGCAACATACTCCGGCGGCAGCGCGTTAATGTAGTGATGGTTCAGCCACAGCAGCTTGTCGGTGTTGAACGCACTGGCAGATTTGCTGACGGCATTCAAAGTGAAGTATTTGATCATCTCTTCACGAGTGAAGATTTCCTGATCGCCGTGGGACCAGCCCAGACGCACCAGATAGTTCAGCAGTGCTTCTGGCAAATAACCGTCATCACGATACTGCATTACGCTGACTGCCCCGTGACGTTTGGACAGTTTTTTACCGTCATCGCCATTGATCATAGAAACGTGCGCGTAAACCGGCACCGGCGCTTTCAGGGCCTTAAGAATGTTGATCTGGCGTGGCGTGTTGTTGATATGGTCTTCGCCACGGATAACGTGGGTGATTTCCATATCCCAGTCATCGACAACCACACAGAAGTTATAGGTTGGGGAACCATCGGTACGGCGGATAATAAGATCGTCCAGTTCCTGGTTGCTGAACTCGATCGGACCACGGATCTGATCGTCAAAAACAACAGAACCTTCCTGCGGGTTAGCAAAACGTACAACACACGGTTCATCATCAGCATGATGCTCATGGCTGTGGCGGCAGCGACCGTCATAACGCGGCTTCTCACCTTTCGCCATTTGCTCTTCGCGCAGCGCTTCCAGGCGCTCTTTAGAGCAATAGCATTTATAAGCAGTGCCCTCTTCCAGCATCTGATCGATCACCGCGTTGTAGCGATCAAAACGTTTGGTCTGGTAGTACGGACCTTCATCCCACTCCAGGCTCAGCCAGTTCATGCCATCCATAATGGCTTCGATAGCTTCCGGCGTGGAACGCTCAAGATCGGTGTCTTCAATACGCAGCACGAACTCACCGCCGTGGTTACGTGCAAAAAGCCAGGAGTAAAGAGCAGTACGCGCGCCGCCAACGTGCAGATAGCCTGTTGGGCTTGGCGCGAAGCGAGTTTTGATTTTCATGAAATGGCCTTACGTTTAGAAAGATGCCGACAACCGGCAAATCCTGGAAAAATTGAGTGGGCGATATTCTATCACTCCCGCCTGATTCCTCAATGTAGTTCGGGTTGCAACCTTACGCATTATTGTTTTCGTTGACAAATTGCGCAACACGGTCTGTTTTGCGATCATCTTGCTTAAATTTACGACGAACGAACAATTTCTTTAGAAAATGCGTTGACTCATTTTGAACTCTCCCTATAATGCGACTCCACACAGCGGGGGTGATTAGCTCAGCTGGGAGAGCACCTCCCTTACAAGGAGGGGGTCGGCGGTTCGATCCCGTCATCACCCACCACTTCGGGTCGTTAGCTCAGTTGGTAGAGCAGTTGACTTTTAATCAATTGGTCGCAGGTTCGAATCCTGCACGACCCACCAATGTAAAAAAGCGCCCTAAAGGCGCTTTTTTGCTATTCAGGCATCTCTCAATTTCAATTCTTGACCCTGATGACATACTCCGCGCTTGCTGCGTAAACAACTTTACGTCGGAGGAATAAGACGCAAAGTGTGGCATTCGGCATCTCATACGTAATTCGAGTGACTTTTCCCCACCATTCGACTATCTTGTTTAGCATATAAAACAAATTACACCGATAACAGCGAATATTACGCTAATGTCGGTTTTAACGTTAAGCCTGTAAAACGAGATGGTAAGATGAGCGTAATGTTTGATCCAGACACGGCGATTTATCCTTTCCCCCCGAAGCCGACGCCGTTAAGCATTGATGAAAAAGCGTATTACCGCGAGAAGATAAAACGTCTGCTAAAAGAACGTAATGCGGTGATGGTTGCCCACTACTATACCGATCCCGAAATTCAACAACTGGCAGAAGAAACCGGTGGCTGTATTTCTGATTCTCTGGAAATGGCGCGCTTCGGTGCAAAGCATCCCGCTTCTACTTTGTTAGTCGCTGGGGTGAGATTTATGGGAGAAACCGCCAAAATTCTCAGTCCGGAAAAAACAATTCTGATGCCGACACTTCAGGCTGAATGTTCACTGGATCTCGGCTGCCCTGTTGAAGAATTTAACGCATTTTGCGATGCCCATCCCGATCGTACTGTCGTCGTCTACGCCAACACTTCTGCTGCGGTAAAAGCGCGCGCAGATTGGGTGGTAACTTCAAGCATTGCCGTCGAACTTATTGATCATCTTGATAGTTTGGGTGAAAAAATCATCTGGGCACCCGACAAACATCTGGGGCGTTACGTGCAAAAACAGACGGGTGGAGACATTCTATGCTGGCAGGGTGCCTGTATTGTGCATGATGAATTTAAGACTCAGGCGTTAACCCGCTTGCAAGAAGAATACCCGGATGCTGCCATACTGGTGCATCCAGAATCACCACAAGCTATTGTCGATATGGCGGATGCGGTCGGTTCCACCAGTCAACTGATCGCTGCTGCGAAAACATTGCCACATCAGAGGCTTATTGTGGCAACCGATCGGGGTATTTTCTACAAAATGCAGCAGGCGGTGCCAGATAAAGAGTTACTGGAAGCACCAACCGCAGGTGAGGGTGCAACCTGCCGCAGCTGCGCGCATTGTCCGTGGATGGCCATGAATGGCCTTCAGGCCATCGCAGAGGCATTAGAACAGGAAGGAAGCAATCACGAGGTTCATGTTGATGAAAGGCTGCGAGAGAGGGCGCTGGTGCCGCTCAATCGTATGCTGGATTTTGCGGCTACACTACGTGGATAACGAATAATAAGGCGTAACGTTACGCTTTGGGGGAAAGATGGATTTTTTTAGTGTGCAGAATATCCTGGTACATATACCAATAGGGGCAGGCGGTTATGATCTCTCATGGATCGAAGCGGTAGGCACGATCGCCGGGTTGCTGTGTATTGGCCTTGCCAGTCTGGAGAAGATCAGCAACTACTTCTTTGGCCTGATCAACGTCACCTTGTTTGGCATTATTTTCTTTCAGATTCAGCTGTATGCCAGCCTGCTATTACAGGTGTTTTTCTTTGCCGCGAATATTTACGGTTGGTATGCGTGGTCGCGACAAACCAGTCAGAACGAGGCGGAGTTGAAAATTCGCTGGTTGCCATTGCCGAAGGCACTCAGCTGGTTGGCGGTTTGCGTTGTTTCGATTGGTCTGATGACGGTATTTATCAATCCGGTGTTTGCATTTTTGACCCGCGTGGCAGTCATGATCATGCAAGCATTAGGATTACAGGTTGTGATGCCTGAACTGCAACCGGACGCTTTCCCGTTCTGGGATTCATGCATGATGGTGTTATCTATCGTGGCAATGATTCTGATGACGCGTAAGTATGTGGAAAACTGGCTGTTGTGGGTGATTATTAACGTGATTAGCGTCGTTATTTTTGCACTTCAGGGCGTTTACGCCATGTCTCTGGAGTACATCATCCTGACCTTTATTGCGCTCAACGGCAGCCGGATGTGGATCAACAGCGCACGTGAAAGAGGCTCACGCGCGCTGTCCCATTAATGGTGATGATGTGAATGGCCAGACACCCCTTCATTCAGGTGGCAGTCTGGCCCATGACAAGGTTGATATTCCATCTGAATGGTGGCGTGCTCAATCTGATAGTGATCCATCAGGTAGTGTTGGATCTGATCCAACAAGGCATCGTGATCGTGTGGCGGGATCACCTGCACATGCAACGTCATCACCGGCTTCTCGCCTACCATCCATACATGTACATGGTGCACATTGCGGACTTCCGGGATTTCCCGGCACATACGACGCTTCAGTTCAGCGATATCCAGCGATACCGGTGCACCTTCAAGTAATTCATTCACGCTATCTTTCAACAGTCGCCACGCGCTACGCAGAACCAGAAGCGACACCAGTATCGAGAGAATGGGGTCAGCAGGTGTCCAGCCAGTCCAGATAATAATCAACGCGGCAATAATAGCCCCAACCGAACCCAGCAGGTCCCCGAGCACAGGCAGTGCCGCTGCTCGTCCGTTGAGGTTTTTCTCTTCGCTGCCGTGATGAAGTAACCAGAAAGAAAGTATATTTGCCAGCAACCCAGCCACGGCAATTGCCATCATCATGCCGCCCTCGACCGGACGCGGCGTGCGGAAGCGTTCTATCGCCTCCCAGACAATCAAAATGGTAATTACCACGAGGGCTATGGCATTCACAAACGCCGCGAGCGTGGTCAGTCTTAGCCAACCGAAAGTGTGGCGAATGGTGGGAGGACGACGTGAAAATTGCACGGCGAGTAGGGCGAAAAGCAGGGCGGCAGTATCGGTCAACATATGACCCGCATCGGCCAGCAATGCCAGAGAACCAGAAAGAAAACCACCAACGACTTCTACCAGCATAAACCCGGCAGTCACGCCGAAAGCATACAACAAGCGACGAGCATTATTATCTTCTGGCAGGTGTGAGGACGTGTGTGAGTGTGAGTGCGCCATGACGAGTCATCCCTTAATTATTCTCACTTAACTTTATGACATCATACTGCTTTTAGAAGTGAAAAATTAAAAGGGAGAGACTCCGCTCTCCCATTATTGGCTATTTTGCAGGGTTACTGCGTGGTACCGTCGGTTTTGGTATCGACATCATTATTGATGCCATCACCGGTTTGTACCTTTTTATTGATATCCGGACAGCGACCATCTTTGCACATGGTGTTCTTGTGCTCTTCATCTTTGGTCATTCCGTCATTGTTCATTGAAGAACCATCCGAATGCAGCATTGTGCCGCCAGAACCGGTATTTACCCCGTTATTGTCGACGTTATTTGGCGCGACATTTTCACGGGCGTCAGGGGCTACCTGGCCCGCATCAGCTGCGGCGTTTGCCTGGCCGTTATTAGTTTGCGCTCCGCTATCGGCAGCCAGTGCGGCACCGCTGGCAAGGCTTAGAGTGGCAGTCAGAAATAGTGTGGCCAGTTTTGTCATTTTCATAGGATGCTCCTGTTATGGTCGTTATGTCGGATAACCTCTTCCAACAGTGCATTTGCAGGTGAATATAAGGCATTGGTTTAAGATTTCAGCCAGGTTATGAAACGCAGCAGAGAATCTTGAAATAATTAACAAACAAAGGAGTTACAGTTAGAAATTGTAGGAGAGATCTCGTTTTTCGCGACAATCTGGCGTTTTTCTTGCTAATTCCAGGATTAATCCGTTCATAGTGTAAAACCCCGTTTACACATTCTGACGGAAGATATAGATTGGAAGTATTGCATTCACTAAGATAAGTATGGCAACACTGGAACAGACATGAATTATCAGAACGACGATTTACGCATCAAAGAAATCAAAGAGTTACTTCCTCCTGTCGCATTGCTGGAAAAATTCCCCGCTACTGAAAATGCCGCGAATACGGTTGCCCATGCCCGAAAAGCGATCCATAAGATCCTGAAAGGTAATGATGATCGCCTGTTGGTTGTGATTGGCCCATGCTCAATTCATGATCCTGTCGCGGCAAAAGAGTATGCCACTCGCTTGCTGGCGCTGCGTGAAGAGCTGAAAGATGAGCTGGAAATCGTAATGCGCGTCTATTTTGAAAAGCCGCGTACCACGGTGGGCTGGAAAGGGCTGATTAACGATCCGCATATGGATAATAGCTTCCAGATCAACGACGGTCTGCGTATAGCCCGTAAATTGCTGCTTGATATTAACGACAGCGGTCTGCCAGCGGCAGGTGAGTTTCTCGATATGATCACCCCACAATATCTCGCTGACCTGATGAGCTGGGGCGCAATTGGCGCACGTACCACCGAATCGCAGGTGCACCGCGAACTGGCATCAGGGCTTTCTTGTCCGGTCGGCTTCAAAAATGGCACCGACGGTACGATTAAAGTGGCTATCGATGCCATTAATGCCGCCGGTGCGCCGCACTGCTTCCTGTCCGTAACGAAATGGGGGCATTCGGCGATTGTGAATACCAGCGGTAACGGCGATTGCCATATCATTCTGCGCGGCGGTAAAGAGCCTAACTACAGCGCGAAGCACGTTGCTGAAGTGAAAGAAGGGCTGAACAAAGCAGGCCTGCCAGCACAGGTGATGATCGATTTCAGCCATGCTAACTCGTCCAAACAATTCAAAAAGCAGATGGATGTTTGTGCTGACGTTTGCCAGCAGATTGCCGGTGGCGAAAAGGCCATTATTGGCGTGATGGTGGAAAGCCATCTGGTGGAAGGCAATCAGAGCCTCGAGAGCGGGGAGCCGCTGGCCTACGGTAAGAGCATCACCGATGCCTGCATCGGCTGGGAAGATACCGATGCTCTGTTACGTCAACTGGCGAATGCAGTAAAAGCGCGTCGCGGGTAAGGTTTAATTGTCGGATGCGCCGTCAGAGTGGCGTATCCGATGAATCACCACAGGCCTGATAAGTCGCGCAGCGTCGCATCAGGCAATGTGCTCCATTGTTAGCAACAAAAAAGCCGACTCACTTGCAGTCGGCTTTCTCATTTTAAACGAATGACGTTTACTTCGCTTTACCCTGGTTTGCAACCGCCGCTGCTTTCGCTGCGATCTCGTCAGCATTACCCAGATAATAGCGTTTCAGCGGTTTGAAATTCTCGTCGAACTCATACACCAGCGGCACGCCAGTCGGGATATTAAGCTCAAGAATCTCTTCTTCGCTCATGTTATCAAGATATTTCACCAGCGCACGTAAAGAGTTACCGTGTGCAGCGATGATCACGCGCTCACCGCTCTTCATACGCGGCAGAATAGTTTCATTCCAGTAAGGGATCACGCGGTCAATGGTCAGCGCCAGGCTTTCCGTCAGCGGCAGTTCTTTCTCGCTCAGTTTCGCGTAACGCGGATCGTGACCCGGATAACGCTCATCATCTTTAGTCAGTTCCGGCGGAGTCACTGCAAAACCACGACGCCACTGTTTCACCTGCTCGTCGCCATACTTTTCAGCAGTTTCCGCTTTGTTCAGACCCTGCAACGCACCGTAGTGACGTTCGTTCAGTTTCCAGGATTTCTCAACGGGCAGCCATGCCTGATCCAGTTCGTCCAGCACATTCCACAGGGTATGGATAGCGCGTTTCAGCACAGAAGTGTAAGCAAAGTCAAAGCTGTAACCTTCCTCTTTCAGCAGCTTACCTGCTGCTTTTGCTTCGCTTACGCCTTTCTCAGACAGATCCACGTCGTACCAACCGGTGAAACGGTTTTCTTTGTTCCACTGACTTTCGCCATGACGAACCAGAACCAGCTTAGTTACAGCCATATACTTACTCCTCAAATCATCTTTTAATGATAATAATTCTCATTATATTGCCGTGACGAAGCAACAGCAATGCTTACGCATAACCATAGCGAAAATAGTGTCGCAGTGTAAGGTTGTTGTGAATATTGAGTTGCAAATATGTCGGTGTTTGCTGGTGATTTGAACAATATGAGATAAAGCCCTCATGACGAGGGCTTAACATTACTCAGCAATAAACTGATATTCCGTCAGGCTGGAATACTCTTCGCCAGGACGCAGGAAGCAGTCCGGTTGCGGCCATTCAGGGTGGTTCGCCCTGTCCGGGAGAAACTCGCTTTCCAACGCCAGCCCTTGCCAGTCGGCGTAAGGTTCGGTTCCCCGCGACGGTGTGCCGCCGAGGAAGTTGCCGGAGTAGAATTGCAGAGCCGGAGCGGTGGTGTAGCCCTTCAGCTGCAATTTTTCATCTGCTGACCAGACATGCGCCGCCACTTTCTTGCCATCGCCTTTGGCCTGTAACAAGAATGCGTGATCGTAACCTTTCACTTTGCGCTGATCGTCGTCGGCAAGAAACTCACTGGCGATGATTTTGGCGCTGCGGAAATCAAAAGACGTTCCGGCGACAGATTTCAGGCCGTCGTGCGGAATGCCGCCTTCATCAACCGGCAGATATTCGTCCGCCAGAATCTGCAACTTGTGATTGCGCACGTCAGACTGCTCGCCGTCAAGATTGAAATAGACGTGATTAGTCATATTCACCGGGCAAGGTTTATCAACTGTGGCGCGATAAGTAATGGAGATACGGTTATCGTCGGTCAGACGATATTGCACCGTCGCGCCGAGATTACCCGGGAAGCCCTGATCACCATCATCTGAACTCAGGGCAAACAGCACCTGACGATCGTTCTGGTTCACAATCTGCCAGCGACGTTTGTCGAACCCTTCCGGGCCGCCGTGCAGCTGGTTAACGCCCTGACTTGGCGAAAGCGTCACGGTTTCACCGTCAAAGGTATAACGGCTATTGGCGATGCGGTTGGCATAACGACCAATAGAGGCCCCCAGAAACGCGGCCTGATCCTGATAGCATTCCGGGCTGGCACAGCCGAGCAGCGCCTCGCGGACGCTGCCATCGGAAAGCGGAATACGGGCGGAAAGTAAAGTCGCACCCCAGTCCATCAGCGTGACTACCATCCCTGCGTTGTTACGCAAAGTTAACAGTCGGTACGGCTGACCATCGGGTGCCAGTGCGGGAGTTTCGTTCAGCACTGTCCTGCTCCTTGTGATGGTTTACAAACGTAAAAAGTCTCTTTAATACCTGTTTTTGCTTCATATTGTTCAGCGACAGCTTGCTGTACGGCAGGCACCAGCTCTTCCGGGATCAGCGCGACGATACAGCCGCCAAATCCGCCGCCGGTCATGCGTACGCCACCTTTGTCGCCAATCACAGCTTTGACGATTTCTACCAGAGTGTCAATTTGCGGCACGGTGATTTCGAAATCATCGCGCATAGAGGCATGAGACTCCGCCATCAACTCGCCCATACGTTTCAGGTCGCCTTGCTCCAGCGCGCTGGCAGCTTCAACGGTGCGGGCGTTTTCAGTCAGTATATGACGCACGCGTTTTGCCACGATCGGGTCCAGTTCATGCGCAACAGCGTTGAACTCTTCAATGGTGACATCACGCAGGGCTGGCTGCTGGAAGAAACGCGCACCGGTTTCGCACTGTTCACGACGGGTGTTGTATTCGCTGCCAACCAGGGTACGTTTGAAGTTACTGTTGATGATGACGACAGCCACACCTTTGGGCATGGAAACTGCTTTGGTCCCCAGTGAGCTGCAATCGATCAGCAAGGCATGATCTTTCTTGCCGAGCGCGGAAATTAGCTGATCCATGATCCCGCAGTTACAGCCTACAAACTGGTTTTCTGCTTCCTGACCGTTAAGCGCGATTTGTGCGCCGTCCAGCGGCAGATGATAAAGCTGCTGCAATACGGTTCCGACCGCGACTTCCAGTGAAGCGGAAGAACTTAACCCGGCACCCTGCGGCACATTGCCGCTGATCACCATGTCCACGCCGCCGAAGCTGTTGTTACGCAGTTGCAGATGTTTCACCACGCCACGAACGTAGTTCGCCCATTGATAGTTTTCATGCGCGACAATGGGCGCATCGAGGGAAAACTCGTCGAGCTGATTTTCATAATCGGCTGCCATTACGCGAACTTTACGGTCATCGCGTGGCGCACAACTGATCACGGTTTGATAATCAATGGCGCAGGGCAGAACGAAACCGTCGTTGTAGTCGGTGTGTTCACCAATCAAATTCACGCGGCCAGGCGCCTGAATGCTGTGCCTCGCAGGGTAGCCAAATGCGTTGGCAAACAGAGATTGTGTTTTTTCTTTCAGACTCATTTCTTACACTCCGGATTCGCGAAAATGGATATCGCTGACTGCGCGCAAACGCTCTGCTGCCTGTTCTGC
>OGMJ01000752.1_pt1 | contig 17190 bp, 14 predicted proteins | sample 1573181 | NCBI WGS metagenome assembly OGMJ01 (sample SAMEA2582004, study PRJEB24529) | metagenome | biome: Human gut stool | place: China | collected 2011
GTTTGCCGGAGAAGACAAAACAGAACAGAGAAGAATCAACGGACGCATGGCGGTACTCTCTCGCAGCTTCAACCTTTATTCAGACGTACAGAGGGCGGATGATATTGTGGTTATCCTCCCTGCCGAAGCCGGAGAGAAACATTTTGACTTTGAGGAACGTGTGAAGCTCGTCAATCCACGTATCACCGCAGAGGGCTATAAAATCGGCACAAGGGGCTTTACCAACTACATTTTGCACGCTGACGATATGGTAAAAGCGTAAGGAAAAGGAGGACATCAGACTATGAGATTAGCAAACGGAATCGTGATTGACAAGGAAGCAACATTCGGGGCATTGAAATTTTCTGCCCTCCGCCGTGAGGTTCACCTCCAGAATGAAGACGGCTCGGTATCAGAAGAAATCAAGGAGCGTACCTATGACTTAAAATCCAGAGGACAGGGGCGTATGATTCAGGTTTCCATCCCTGCCAGCGTGCCATTAAAGGAGTTCGATTACAATGCAGAGGTGGAACTTATCAATCCTGTGGCAGATACCGTGGCAACGGCTACCTTTCAGGGAGCAGAGGTGGACTGGTACATCAAAGCAGAGGATATTGTCCTGAAAAAAGGGGCTGCCATGAATCCGCAGACACCGAAAAAAGACGCTCCCCCTGTAAAATAGCAGCTAAATAAGAGAAAAGCGAAAGGAGGATTGTTCCCATGAAGCAGCTTTTTCCCCGTGGAAAACGTATCCGCCCCACGGATAAAGACCTTGTGTTCCATACTGCCCTTGCCGCCCTGTTCCCTGTCTTCCTGCTGGTTGTCCTGCTGTTTCATATCGGGCAGATTGCCGGAACCAACTGGCAGGAAGTGTCCCTCTCCCAGATAGTACAGGATGTAAATATCCCTTATCTGCTATTTAGCATGGGCGTGGCAGGGCTGGTGTGCCTTACAGCAGTTCTTCTGTTCTGGCGATACCGCAGGGATGAAGTAAAGCAGCTCATCCACCGCCAAAAGCTGGCAAGGATGGTGTTGGAAAACAAGTGGTATGAATCGGAGCAGAGAAAGGAAGACGCTTTTTTCAAGGACTTGTCTTCCAGCCGTTCCAAAGAAACCATCACTTACTTTCCCAAAATCTACTACCGGATGAAACAGGGCTTGCTCCATATCCGTGTGGAAATCACCTTGGGGAAATATCAGGAACAGCTCTTAAACTTGGAGAAAAAGCTGGAAAGCGGCTTGTACTGTGAGCTGACGGATAAGGAATTAAAGGATTCCTATGTGGAGTACACCCTGCTCTATGATACCATTGCCAACCGTATTTCCATTGAGGATGTACAGGCAAAGGACGGCAGGCTCCGGCTCATGGAAAATGTCTGGTGGGAGTATGACAAGCTCCCCCATATGCTCATTGCCGGAGGAACCGGCGGCGGAAAGACTTATTTCATCCTGACCCTCATTGAAGCCCTGCTCCGCACCAACGCCGTCCTGTTCGTGTTAGACCCAAAGAACGCCGACCTTGCGGATTTACAGGCGGTTATGCCGGATGTGTACTACAAAAAGGAAGATATGCTCGCCTGCATTGACCGTTTCTATGAAGAAATGATGAAACGCAGCGAAGACATGAAGCTCATGGAGAATTACCGGACAGGGGAAAACTACGCTTACTTGGGGCTTCCTGCAAATTTCCTTATCTTTGATGAATATGTAGCATTTATGGAAATGCTCGGCACAAAGGAAAATGCCGCTGTCCTCAACAAATTAAAACAAATCGTTATGCTTGGGCGGCAGGCAGGCTTCTTCCTGATTCTCGCCTGCCAGCGTCCGGACGCAAAGTATCTGGGGGATGGAATCCGTGACCAGTTCAATTTTCGTGTGGCTCTGGGGCGGATGTCGGAAATGGGCTATGGGATGATGTTCGGGGAAACCACAAAGGACTTCTTTCTCAAGCAGATAAAAGGGCGTGGCTATGTGGATGTGGGAACCAGCGTTATCTCGGAGTTTTACACGCCCCTTGTCCCAAAAGGGCATGATTTCCTCAAGGAAATAAAAAAGCTCATAGACAGCAGGCAGGGAGTGCAGGCGGCGTGCGAAGCGAAAGCCGCAGAAACGGACTGACCTGCTGTGGCTGGTGTGCCGCAAGGCACGCCAGCATAAACCCCTCATATCTAACAGAGGGGTACAAATCGACAGGCAACAACCAAACAACAGGGCAGAATCCCACGGTACACAAGGGATTTTCCCATATCCGGCGTATGTCAACAAGGCTCTGAAAGTTGACATACGCTTTTTTAGACAGGAGGGATTTTCACTGAATGAAGAAACATGGGTACGGGACATCAAAGAAAAACGGGAAGTTTACGGTATCTCACAACAGAAACTTGCGTTAGCTGCCGGAATCACCCGTCCGTACCTGAGCGATATTGAAACGGGCAAGGCTCACCCATCCGAAGCATTACAGGAAGCCATCACGGAAGCTCTGGAACGCTTCAATCCAGACAATCCCCTTGAAATGCTCTTTGACTATGTGCGGATTCGCTTCCCCACTACGGATGTGAAGCATATCGTGGAAGACGTGCTGCGGCTAAAGCTGCCTTACTTTATCCATGAAGACTACGGCTTCTACTCGTACACAGAGCATTACTATCTGGGTGATATTTTCGTTCTGGTATCGCCGGAACTGGAAAAAGGGGTGCTGCTGGAACTGAAAGGGCGTGGCTGCCGCCAGTTTGAAAGCTATCTGCTGGCACAGGAACGGAGCTGGTATGAGTTTTTCATGGATGTTCTCATGGAGGACGGCGTGATGAAGCGGCTTGACCTCGCCATCAATGACAAAACGGGAATCCTGAACATTCCCCATCTGACAGAGAAGTGCCGGAATGAGGAATGTATCTCGGTCTTCCGCAGCTTTAAAAGCTACCGCAGCGGCGAACTGGTACGGCGTGAGGAAAAAGAATGTATGGGGAACACCCTGTATATCGGCTCCCTCCAAAGTGAGGTGTACTTCTGCATTTACGAAAAAGACTATGAGCAGTACAAAAAGCACGATATTCCCATTGCGGACGCAGAGGTAAAGAACCGCTTTGAAATCCGGCTGAAAAATGAGCGTGCCTTTTACGCCATCCGTGACCTGTTAGAACATGACAATCCAGAACGGACAGCCTTTCAAATCATCAACCGCTATGTCCGGTTCGTGGACAGGGACGATACGAAGCCCCGTTCTGACTGGCGTATCAGTGAGGAATGGGCGTGGTTCATTGGAGAACACAGGGGCAGCATGAAGCTGACAACCAAACCGGAACCCTATTCCTTTGAACGTACCCTGCACTGGCTCTCCCATCAGGTAGCCCCCACATTAAAGCTGGCTCTCCGTCTGGATAAGATGAACCACACCCAGATTGTCCATGATATCATCACCCATGCAAAGCTGACGGAGAAGCACGAAAAAATCCTGAAGCAGCAAGCCGCCGCTGCAAAGGAGGTGGTGCTTTAACGGCGGCAATTTTAGAACCTAAGAAATCTTACAGGAAAGAAAGGAGCTTTTATGAATTTCGGACAGAATCTTTACAACTGGTTTTTATCCAACGCCCAGTCCCTTGTGCTGCTGGCAATCGTGGTGATTGGACTGTACCTCGGATTTAAGAGGGAATTTTCCAAACTTATCGGTTTTCTGGTGGTGTCCCTTGTAGCGGTCGGTCTGGTCTTCAATGCGGACGGTGTAAAGGACATCTTACTGGAACTGTTCAATAAGATTATCGGTGCATAGGAAACCCATTTTACACTTCCGTTATGGAGCAAGCTCTGATTGCTTCATGGCGGAAGTCCACTAGGGGCTTGGGGAGCGTAACTCCCCAAAAGAAAGAAGATGTAATATGATAGTGTATGATAATTGAGATAAACTAAGAATGGTGGTATAATTTCTTTAATAGTAATTGAAAGTGGAGGAAATGTATGAAGGATTTTATTGATTTTTTGAAATTACCACCGAACATTTTAGGAGCTTTATCTATTGCCAGTGGTACATTATTATTATTGCCTCAAAAGTTAGCCCAAAAGTTTTATATTATAAATTTTCGAGAAAAATATGGTTTTACAATAGGCATTGTTTTTGTGATTTCCACAGCTTTACTAATCGTTTTATTACTATCTAAAATTTTTCATTTCTTTTATGACAAGTATGCTTCTAAGAGATTAGGAACTGCTCAGATTAAATATTTGAAAAATATGACACCAGAACAGGTGACAATCATTCGGGAGTTTTTACGTGAACCAACTCACACCCTGCCATTACCCATGAACAATGGATTAGTAATAGAACTTCAACATTTACAAATATTAACCCCTGCCGGACAAACTCATTTAGTAAGTATGTTAGACCCACAAATCAATTATTTTTTACAACCTTGGGTAATTAAAAAAATCAATAGTGATGAAGAATTAAAGCGAATATTTTATTAGAAAAATGGCAACTGACAAACAAAGTTAGTTGCCATTTTTTGTTCTAAGAAAGGACGTGATACTGATTGAGGAAATGAGAATCTACATCCTGAACACCACACGGTTTTACCATGAAGATTTTGAGGAATATCCTGGGGCATGGTTTTCCTGCCCTGTGGATTTTGAAGAAATCAGGGAACGTCTTGGGGTTCAGAGTGAGGAAGAAATCGAAATTGAAGACTATGAGCTGCCCTTTCCATTGGAGGGCAACACAAGGCTCTGGGAAATCAACGCCCTTTGCCGGATGATACTGGAAATGCAGGGAACGCCCCTCTATTATGAAATGGATGTGGTACAAAAGCGGTGGTTTCCCAGCTTTACGGAATTTATCGACCACAAAGACCAGATACGCTGCTATCCGGTGCAGGACGGGGAATCCCTCGCCCGTTATCTGGTGCAGGAGGTACAGCTATTTGGAGAAGTACATCCAGACCTGTTGAACCATATCGACTACGCTGCCATTGGTCGGGAACTGGAAACCAGCGAAAACTACCTGTTTACGGACAATGGTATCTTTTATTACCGCTAAAAGGAGGTGGAGGAACTTGGAAGAAATGCGGATTTACATTGCCAACTTAGGCAAATACAATGAGGGCGAACTGGTCGGGGCATGGTTCACGCCGCCTGTGGACTTTGAGGAAGTCAAGGAACGTATCGGTTTGAATGATGAATATGAGGAATACGCCATCCATGATTATGAGCTGCCCTTTGAGATTGACGAATATACCCCCATTGAGGAAGTCAACCGCCTGTGTGAAATGGTGGAGGACTTACCGGAGTACATTCAGGAGGAACTATCAGAGCTGCAATCCTACTTTGGCAGTATCGAAGAACTCTGTGAGCATGAAGACGATATTATCTGCCATTCCGGCTGTGATGATATGGCGGATGTGGCTCGCTGCTATCTGGAAGAAAGCGGACAGCTTGGCGAACTTCCGGCACACTTACAAAACTATATCGACTACGCCGCCTATGGGCGTGACATGGAATTGGAGGGAACCTTTGTTGCCACAAACCACGGCGTATATGAAATCTTACGGTAGACCCGTCTGTATCTCTTTCAGGAAATACAGGCGGATTTTTTGATTCAGGGGCAGCTCGTTTGCTGCCCCCATCTTTTAGAAAGGACGGACAACATGAAGAAAATACGAAGCTATACCAGTATCTGGTCGGTAGAAAAGGTACTCTATTCCATCAATGATTTTAAGCTGCCATTCCCCATCACATTTACGCAGATGGCGTGGTTCGTGGTATCGGTGTTTGCAGTGATACTCTTAGGGAACCTCCCTCCCCTTTCGTTCATTGACGGGGCATTTTTGAAATACTTCGGCGTACCCTTTGCCCTCACTTGGTTCATGTGCCAGAAGACCTTTGACGGGAAGAAGCCTTACGGCTTCCTGAAATCCGTACTGGCATATCTGGTACGCCCGAAACTGACCTATGCAGGAAAGCCCGTGAAGCTGGAAAAGGAATATCCGGCACAGCCCATCACGGCAGTAAGGAGTGATATTTATGGCATATCCGATTAAATATATCGAAAATAACCTTGTGTTCAACCATGACGGGGAGTGCTTTGCTTACTATGAGCTGCTTCCCTACAACTATTCTTTTTTAAGCCCCGAACAGAAATATCAGGTACACGATTCCTTCCGGCAGCTTATCGCCCAGAACAGGGACGGGAAGATTCACGCCCTGCAAATCAGCACCGAATCCAGCATACGGGCAGCACAGGAACGCTCCAAACAGGAAGTAACAGGCAAGTTAAAAGATATTGCCTGTGCAAAGATTGACGCACAGACCGAAGCCCTGATTTCCATGATAGGGGAAAATCAGGTGGACTACCGCTTTTTTATCGGCTTCAAGCTGCTTGTCAATGAGCAGGAAGTCACCATGAAGCAGTTTCGCAGGGAAGCAAAGACCGCCGTTTCCGATTTCCTCCACGAAGTCAACCACAAGCTCATGGGGGATTTTGTTTCCATGAGCAATGAGGAAATCTGGCGGTTTCAGAAGATGGAAAAACTGCTGGAAAGTAAAATCTCACGCCGCTTTAAAGTCCGGCGGCTTAACAAGGACGATTTTGGCTATCTGATTGAGCATTTATACGGGCAGACCGGAACCGCCTACGAAGATTATGAGTATTACCTGCCAAAGAAGCGGTTTCAGGAGGAAACGCTGGTGAAATACTATGACCTCATCAAACCCACCCGTTGTCTGATAGAGGAAAACCAGCGGTATCTGAAAATCGAACAGGAAGACGGGACAGTTTACGCCGCCTACTTTACCATCAACAGCATTGTAGGGGAACTGGACTTCCCATCCTCGGAAATCTTTTACTATCAGCAGCAGCAATTTACCTTTCCCATTGATACCTCTATGAATGTGGAGATTGTGACAAACCGGAAAGCCCTCTCCACGGTGAGGAACAAGAAAAAAGAGCTGAAAGATTTGGACAACCACGCATGGCAGAATGACAGTGAAACCAGTACAAACGTGGTGGACGCTTTAGACAGCGTGAATGAGCTGGAATCCACCTTAGACCAGAGCAAGGAATCCATGTACAAGCTGTCCTATGTGGTGCGTGTGACGGCTCCCGACTTGGAAGAACTGAAACGCCGCTGCAATGAGGTGAAAGATTTTTATGACGATTTGAACGTGAAACTGGTTCGCCCCTTTGGAGATATGCTGGGGCTGCATGGGGAATTTCTCCCTGCCAGCAAACGGTATCTGAACGATTACATCCAGTATGTCACCAGTGACTTCCTCGCTGGTCTTGGCTTCGGGGCAACCCAGATGTTGGGGGAACCAGAGGGTATTTATATCGGGTACAGCCTTGATACAGGAAGAAACGTGTACTTAAAGCCTGCCCTTGCCAGTCAAGGGGTAAAAGGCTCCGTCACTAACGCCCTTGCTGCCGCTTTTGTCGGCTCCCTCGGCGGTGGAAAATCATTCAGCAACAACATGATTGTCTATTATTCCGTATTATTTGGGGCACAGGCTCTCATTGTTGACCCGAAAGCGGGTGCGAAACGTTCCTACTTGAAAAGAGTAGGCACAGCACTTCATTAAATCAATATTTAATGTGTGTTGGAGAACTAAACACACGAATAGTCGAATGACGGGGTAACGCCCTGAAAGGCTACTTTAATACTCCGACTGGCAGAAACTTGAGTAAACAAGGCTCTGTCAGAAGCTCGGTGAAGTCGGCAGACAGACACCGTAACAGATAATGCTGACGAAAGATTCCCAGAGGTGGGCGTTGTGTCTTATATGCCGGAAGTCTATAAAATATCTATGGTTAGAATGTAGATGAGAGGTCTACTGACGAATCCTTGAATGTACAGGTCTATATCGGGGCTGGATAGAAATGTCCAGTGACACAAATAGTGTCGCTACTGTGGGTGAGTAAGACTCCGCATTTATGAAAATCCATATAACGTTAAAGGCGTTATCAAGGTAGCAGGCTTATAGAGGAAACCTAAGGATATATGTACAGATAGTGTGTTTGGAACGTTGAAAGCTGACAACATGGAGATTTTACTGTCTGTGAAGTGTTCACATCAGAGAGTTATTGTGAGATTAGCAATGATATAAGGTGTGTTAATGTCAGTGAGAGTGGTGGCACAGTACCTATGAAACCGTGATAACAAGCGGTGGAGGGATAGCCACTAGTCATATGAAGAATAGAATTACTAAGAAAAATGGTATGGGTTCGAGTAAGACTAAGAGATGTACTTGCTCCTGCAAACAAGGAGGGTACAGACCATGCTAAAGAAAAACAAGCTCCGCTATAACGAGTATTATGATATGCAACATATTTATGACGAGTTATACGCACAGAGCAAGAACGGTAATAACTTTTATAAGTTACTTGAAATTATTGGTTCGGAACAAAATATTTGTTTAGCTTACCGTAATCTGAAATCAAACAGTGGCAGTAAAACGGCTGGAACGGATGGAATGACGATAGACGATATAAAACAACTCAGCAATGCTGAGATTGTTGCTACCGTTCGGGAAAGCCTTAGCAGCTACCGCCCCAAATCAGTCAGACGTGTTTTCATTCCAAAAGCTGGGAGCGATAAAATGCGTCCATTGGGGATTCCGTGTATCTGGGACAGGCTGGTACAGCAATGTATCAAACAGGTCATAGAGCCAATCTGCGAAGCGAAATTCAGCGACAACAGTTACGGCTTTCGCCCGAACCGTTCCGTGGAACACGCCGTGCAGAAAACTTACACCATGCTTCAACGCATGAACCTGCATTATGTGATTGAGTTTGATATAAAAGGATTTTTCGACAACGTAAATCACAGCAAGCTAATGCGGCAAATATGGGCAATGGGAATACACGACAAACAGTTGATTTTTATTATCAAGCGGATTCTGAAAGCACCGATTAGAATGCCAGACGGCACTACACTCATTCCAGACAAAGGCACTCCGCAAGGTGGATTATGCCGAGCTCGGCATAAATTTCCTTATGACGAGATAAACGTTATGACGAGATAACGCTGATTATCTGCGTAAATACGGAATTTCTTTAAATTTATCTCGGCATAATACAAGCAAAAATGCTACACTTTGTTATTCTGTAATCATAAAAAAAGAAAGGAGTCAGAAACTCATGAATCTTGAAATGATTACAGAAGGACTAAAACAACTGTTGCAGGAAAACAACTATTCTTCTGCAACCATCCGCTTTTATGAAGGTGAATGGAATAAGATCCAGTGCTTTCTTACGGAAGAGTACGGAAATACCGAATACGATATGGAACGGGGACTTAAATATCTCGAAAAACAATACGGCTTCATTACGAAATATAATAATGGAACGCTTTCCCAACAGAGAGTCCAATTGCTCCGTGTTGTGCATATGCTGGAAGATTACCGTTTGCATCAGGTGCTTACCAGAAGATACTATGCCTCAAAAAATCCTATTACGTTGAATGCGTACTATTTAAATTTATATACGGATTATTTAGATTTTCTGAATTCTACGGAACTGTCAGCAAGTACAATCGGACATTATAAAGGGATTTCCAGGGCTTTTATGGACTATCTTCAGCAGAGGAAGATTGGAACTATAGAAAATATCACTATGGATGTTTGCAATTCTTATCTGAAAACGCTGGCAGGGTATAGTTTTAAGACCATAGAACAGAATGTTTGCGGGATCAGACATTTTCTGCGTTTTATTTATTCTATCGGAATACTCTCCACTGATTATGCTGAAAAGATCCATATGCCTGCTGTTTCCAAAAGTGCCAAAATACCTTCTGCATGGAAACTTGATGAACTGAAAGCAATGCTTTCGGTCATTGATCGGAACAGCCCTATCGGAAAACGTGACTATGCAATGATCCTTCTTGCATGTGTTCTTGGTCTTCGGATTGGAGATATCAAAAACCTGCGTTTCCAAAACTTTAACTGGGAAGATAAAAAGCTGTCTCTCATACAGCATAAAACACATAAACTATTAACTCTGCCAATACCTGATGCGGTAGGCTGGGCGGTGATCGATTATATCAAAAATGGGCGACCTCAGTACTACGAATCGGATCAGGTGTTCCTGAAACATATGCCGCCATTTGATCCTATCGGCAATGAAAACCATATGCAGCAACAGCTTGTAAGATACATGAGGAAAGCAGGTATCGACCAGCGTACAAAAAAGCACTCCGGCTTTCATTCCTTAAGACATTCTGCCGGCTCCATGCTACTGGAAATGGAGACACCGCTTCCGGTCATTACAGATATCCTTGGGCACTCTGATTCTGATGTAACGGCTGTTTATCTGAAGACAGATCTGCAGAAACTGGCCGAATGTGTGCTTTCACCGGAGGAATTCTGCCATGGATAAAGAAATCTATAACAGCATTTTTCAAGAGGAGATCCATGATCTTATAGCATTAAAACGTGCACTTGGATTCTCTTATGAATCAGAAGCAGGCTCCTTGCGACGCATTGACACCTTTTTATGTGAAAACAATCTTTCCGAAAAGCGTATCTCTAAAGAGCTTTGTGACCTATGGTGCAGAAAAAGGACTTATGAAACTGTCACAAATCAGGCGAGCCGTATCAGTGTCATGCGGGTTTTCTGCAAATATCTCAACGATATCGGGATTCCTGCATATATTCCGCCGAAAAGGATCACCCGGAAAAGGAGCAGATACGATGCACATATTTACACAGATGAAGAACTTCAAAGTTTTTTTGATGCAGTTGACAAAAGTCAGTCGGTGCCGGATTCCTGCCCGTATCGTGCTGATGTGATGCCGGTCTTTTTCCGTATCCTGTACACCAGTGGAATGCGTGTTTCAGAGCTGCGCCTTGCCAGAATCCGTGATATCAACCTCGGAGAAGGATATATCACTATTCACGAGGCCAAAAATCATAAAGAGCGGTATGTCCCCATCCATCCTTTACTTACAGACAAATGCAAGGAATTAAAAGAAAATATCCATGTCCATTCATCCGATGATGAATATTTCTTTATGCTGCTTCCGGGAAGACCGATGACTTTAGGAAATGTATATAAAAATTTCAGGCGCTATCTGGAACAGGCTGGGATCTCTCACACTGGAAAAGGTCCCCGTATCCATGACTTCCGCCATACTTATTGCATAAATCTTCTCCGCAAATGGAGCGATGAAGGAAAAGACCTGATTGCGTATCTTCCATATATGCGTACAATGCTTGGACATGAAAGTTTTGAGGAAACAGCGTATTATCTAAAACTTACGGCGGAACGTTTTCCATATATAAAAGAACGGATGATGGAATCTTTTCCTGATCTGATCAGGGAGGCAGTTATCAATGAACACGAATTCTACTGATTTTGCCTGTCTGGTCACAGGATTTTTAACGGACTATCTGCCGCATCATAGATGTTATTCCAGGAATACCATTCTCAGTTACAGAGACACTTTGAAACTGTTCCTTCGGTTTTTAAAAGAAGAAAAAGAGACCTCTCCGAATTCTTTTTATATCAAGGACTTCAAACGTGAACTGGTGATTGAATTCCTGGAATGGTACCGGAACAACGGGGCTGGTATAACTGCAGCAAATCAACGGCTGGCTGCATTGAAAGCATTCAGTGATTATGCACAGTTGGAACATATCGAGTACATTGCCCCTTTACAGAATGTCTCTGGGATCAGGGCAAAAAAGGCTGCACCGAAAGAAGTATCTTTCCTGACTGTGGAACAGATGTCATCACTTATAAACAGTCCGGATGTTAATTCCCATACCGGTTTCCGACACAGGGTGATCCTGACACTTTTGTATGACAGTGGGTGCAGAGTTCAGGAATTATGCGATATCACGATAGCCGATATATCGTTAGGTTCTGTTGCAACCGTAAGATTACACGGAAAAGGCAACAAATATCGTACAGTCGTGATAGCAGACGCAACAGCAAAACTTGTCGAAAACTATCTTAGCCGGTACCGTTCATACGCTGTAGGAACCGATTTTTTGATCACTAACCGTTATCATCGAAAGATTGACCGCGATGGTATCTCTTATATCATAAAAAAATATGTAGATGCGATCCGCCAAAAAGATGCAACATTCCCAGAACATGTACATTGTCATATGTTTCGTCATTCAAAAGCAATGCATATGTTGGAAGCCGGTATCAATATCGTCTATATCAGAGATTTCCTCGGGCATGAGGATATTTCTACGACGATGGTTTACGTGAGAGCTGATAATCGTCTGAAAAATGATGCGATAAATGCACTTGCTCCAAAAGTTACTGAGGAAAGAGATTTTCCTGACTGGAACAAAGATAAAGATCTTTTACAGTTTTTAAATTCCTTAAAGTAGAGAATTATTATGCCGAGTTACGCAAATAGAAACACTGGCAAAATCTAAGAATACTGAACGTATCTCGGCATAACATCTATCTCGTCATAAGGAGGATTATGCCGAGCTCGGCATAAATTTCCTTGTGGGGTTCCAATCTCTGTTTCTTCCATTTGTTCTCCGACCATGACTCCACTTGCCAGAAATTTTCGGATTAGTGAAAGTGTTTTCCCATCCTTGATTTCTTTGTTCAGAATAGATATCATCTTATCATGTTCTACTGTATCAAAGAACTTTTCCAGATCAATATCAACGACCCAGTTATATCCCTCATTCATGTATTCAGCCGCTTTTAACACTGCCTGTTGTGCACTCTTTCCAGGTCTGAATCCATAACTGTTTGTATGAAATTTCCGTTCATATATAGGTGTTAACACCTGTGCAGCCGCCTGTTGAATCATGCGGTCTGTAACTGTAGGTATTCCAAGTTTTCGCTTACTTCCATTATCTTTAGGAATCTCCACCCTTTTTACTGGCATTGGTTTATATGACTGATTTCTTATACTCTCTCTGAGTTGATGACCATTTACTTTCAAATGAGAAAACAGGTCATTACATTCCATTCCGTCTATCCCTGCCGCACCCTTATTTTTTATTACTTGTTTATAAGCACGGTTCATATTTTCCTTTGACAGAATGTCATCTATAAATATTCTTTGTTTCTCCATGCGTTGTTTCCTTTCCCTTTCGTGAGCTTCAACCACATAGTACTTGTGGTACCCCTCTCGGCATGTGTATTGTCAAAAACTCTCAATTGGGACTTACTCCAACTGATTAACTGTTCCGTCCTTCGCTCCATCCCCATTACAGAGACTTCTTCACTACTATGACGTCTGCTGACTTCCTATGGTTCGTTGTTACTATGGCTAATGATACCACCCATAGGATCTCCCACGGTTAAAAACGTCATCTTTCCCATCATCTATCCGCCATGTCTACTACCAGTCCTTTGTTAGCTATCGGACTTCAACCTGTTCAGCGGTCTTATCCAGACTGTAAGCCTTATACATGATTTCTGTTCGTCGGACCAATGGTTTGCCTCAGGCTTCCTTCAGATTCCACTTTACAGTGGACACCCTTGCCATATTGACTATGCGCTTCCCACTAACGGGTACGCTTAGGACTTTCACCTTTAAGAATAACGTTCGCGCCGGGCGAACTGAACCTCACATGACTGAAGTCACGTGCTTCCAGACGCTTTAGGCGTCAGACTGAATATCGGCGGATACGCCTGTAACTTAGGTGCGCAGTTATGCGCATTTCCCATGCCAGATATGGCTGGTTCCCACATTACAGGTAGTCCGCTGTATATCTGCCTGTATCTATGCTGCTTTTAAGAGTTCCATTTCTGAATGGAGTTTCCTCAGATCTGCATAAACACATGAGGTTCTACGCTTTACAGGAGGGACTTTTGCCTCCAGTAAAGACCTTTCCGTTGCCGGAAGGGGTTTTAAAAGTTCCCTTATAAAATATCTCGCCCCTATATTATAGGATGCTGACAGGTCACAATTATATCGTTTTCCTGTCTGGAAAGTACAGAGGCTGTGATTTTCCCAGTCACGTGTTACCGCCCCGGAACCATCATAAGCCAATCTGCTGGTATTCCATGCGCAGATCCTGGATACCCGCATCCCTTTCCTGTGTGCCTGATGTTCACAACACTTCTGGATATCTCTTTTTCTCCACAGGTGCAGTTTCTGTTTTTTCTTTCCCGATATCTTCCCCTGCATCTCCAGATACTCGAACACGATCACATCTGCATGGTTTTCTTCCGCATATCTTACAATCGCACCTGCAATCTTTTTACCCAGTTCTGTGTTCAGACGTTTCGTATATGCCCATCTTCCCTGTGTCTGCGCAGAGCCATGTTCCCTCTGGAATCTGCGGATCCGTCCCAGTGTGCGGTACATCCGGTCTTTTTCACTGGGATGATCGATGAATCTTCTTCCCAGGACAGTTCCGTCTGCCCGCATGATAGTACAGACTGCATCGGTATTGATCCCTAAGTCCACACTGCAGATGATCTGTTCTTTCACAGGTGTTTTGGTAAGTGTTACTTCCTCTTTATAGGAAAAACGCAAAAAATACTTCTGGTGTCTCTTTTCCAGAGTCGGGGCAGATGCCTTTTTCCCTGACCAGCATTTTCTCAGATATTCCATATCCGTATGATCCAGACGTACACAGGACCATTTCCAGTCATGACCGTCATAGAGTTTCAGGTATGCTTCGTCTTTCCCTTCCGCTCCCTCACGGTACATGACATCACGGTAGAAGACCGGCATGGCGTGGTTTTCATATACAAGCTTTGGTTTCCCGCTCTTTCCGTCTGTCTTTTCCCATAGATCCAGCCGTGTTTTATAAGAGGATACTGTCCCCAGTGCATGCTGGATGGCAGATCTGCGCAGATAGGAAGGCATCTTTGGGAACCGGATATCAAAATCAAAACAGGCATGGTTTTTCTTCGTAGTATGTACCAGATGTTCTGCAGCATTAAAACGCCTCTTTGCATCCGGGATTTCTGCTAATTTTTCCCATACCTGCACATAAATTCCAATCAGATAACTGACAGCAGAACGGTAGATCTCCAGTGTCTGGCGGATCGGGATATTCTGTTTTCGTAATTCTACACCATAACTGGATATTATCTGCATTTTTATTTTTCCCTGATAACTCTTTTCTCAGATTCTGTTGTTTTTTCTACTACCCATGGCTATATTTTAGCACATATAGCGCTAAAAATAAACATATGTTTTCCTTTGGGTAAAAAATTTGCGCGTCTAACTCATCACTACTACAATATATTTATGGGTAATCCCCTTACTTCCAGTAAGGATTTATCCATCTCATTACTTAAACTGTTAGAATGTAGGATGCAATGGTATATCGACTTCATCACTTGGACCTCGCGTCCGTACTTTAGACTGATAACCGGCTCCTCATTCACAGTGTTCGTTTTATGCAGGTTGAATCACATTAGGTGCATTCGTGTCACACACAGTAGTTTGAACAGGTAATGAGTAAAACTGGTATTTATCCATTGTAATATTTTTTAAGGAGTGATAAATTTATGAACGCAGTAGGTATCGATGTTTCAAAAGGTAAAAGTATGGTTACAATTCTGAGACCATTTGGGGAGATTGTATCCTCTCCTTTTGAGATTAAGCACACATCCAGTGATATCCATTCACTTATTAAACTTATTCATTCTATCGAAGGTGAATCCCGGGTTGTAATGGAACATACCGGCCGCTACTACGAAGCACTTGCTCACCAGCTTTCAGCAGCAGATCTCTTTGTCAGTGCTGTTAATCCCAAGTTGGTCAAAGATTTTAATAACGATTCTCTTCGCAAGATCAAGTCCGACAAAGCTGATTCTGTCAAGATTGCCCGCTACGCTCTTGACAAATGGCAAAGTCTTGAACCGTATAGTATTACAGATGAATTACGCGCTCAGCTAAAGGTCATGAATCGTCAGTTCCATTTCTATGTGAAACAAAAAACGGCTATGAAAAATAATCTTATTGGCCTCATTGACCAGACCTATCCAAATGCAAATACTTATTTCAATAGTCCCACCCGCAGTGATGGTTCCCAGAAATGGGTTGATTTTGTCTCTACATACTGGCATGTAGATTGCATTCGTAAAATGTCTCTAAACGCTTTTGTTGAACATTATCAGAACTGGTGCAAGCGCAAAAAATATGCCTTCAATAAATCAAAAGCGGAAGAAATTTACACCAAAACAAAGGAACTTGTTCCAGTATTTCCTAAGAATGAAATAACCAAACATATCATCAGACAAGCTATCGATCAGCTCAACAGTACTTCCGTTACTGTCGAAACAATACGCACTCTCATGAACGAGACTGCCTCAAAGCTTCCTGAATACTCAATTGTCATGCAGTTTAAAGGGATTGGTCCATCTCTCGGTCCACAGCTTATGGCTGAGATCGGTGATGTAACCAGATTCACGCATAAAGGAGCCCTTACTGCATTCGCCGGAGTTGATCCTGGGGTAAACGAATCTGGTTCCTATGCACAAAAAAGCGTCCCAACATCCAAACGTGGATCTTCAAATTTAAGAAAGACTCTTTTTCAAGTAATGGATGTTCTTATCAAAACCATGCCTCAGGATGATCCTGTATATCAATTCATGGACAGAAAACGCACCCAGGGTAAGCCTTACTATGTTTATATGACTGCAGGTGCTAATAAATTTCTCAGAATATACTATGGACGAGTGAAAGAATATCTTTCTGTTCTTCCTGATCCAAGCTAATTCAAAACTTTTACTTTCAGACCAGCACTGGTTGTGGTGGCCTTATTTTAATGCCTAATTTTTAACCTGTAAAGTTTTTTAACTTTCTTCAATTTTAGTATTGACTTTTTATTTGCAGGCTGAAGTAACGAGAATGCGACGCGCAGTTATTCAAAATTAATAGAAATAATCTGTTCTTCCTCAATCCCATGCTCTTTTAAATAATTGCGATAAATTTCCAGAACCATAGATTTTCCACAACGTCGTACACCTGTAACAATTTTAATCAACTTCTTATCTTTCCAGGCTATCAGTTTTTCTAAATATTCTTTTCTTTCTTCGGCGGCCTCTTTTACCTCTTCTTGCACCTGCCAATCAAGGGAACGCTCGAATTGGATCGGGCGTAGTTTCTCTTGCAGGTATTGGAACGTGATGAATAAGCAAGGCACGATAAATAACAAAGCCAATGTACCGATCAACATACCGCCAACGGCACCGGTTCCCAACGAGCGGTTTCCATTAGCGCCTACGCCGTTGGAAACGATCAATGGCAGCAAACCGAATATCATCTTAAGATCTGTCATCAA
>OGMJ01000756.1_pt1 | contig 17171 bp, 15 predicted proteins | sample 1573181 | NCBI WGS metagenome assembly OGMJ01 (sample SAMEA2582004, study PRJEB24529) | metagenome | biome: Human gut stool | place: China | collected 2011
GTACAGCCGGTTCGAGGATAGGCAAGAAATCTTTCAGGTTAGAAATCTTCTTGTCGTAAATCAGGATGTAAGGTTTCTCCATCTCACATTCCATCTTCTCCGTATTAGTCACGAAGTAAGCCGACAGATAACCGCGGTCGAACTGCATACCTTCTACCACACCGATAGTAGTATCAGTACCTTTAGCCTCTTCAATAGTAATTACGCCATCTTTAGAAACTTTACGCATGGCATCAGCAATCAGTTTACCGATAACCGGATCATTATTAGCGGAAACAGTAGCAACCTGCTCGATCTTGTCATAGTTATCACCAACTTTCTCTGCCTGATTTTTAATAGAATCAACCACTTTGACAACAGCCTTGTCAATACCACGTTTGATATCCATAGGGCTTGCACCGGCAGTTACATTCTTCAAACCTTCTGCTACGATAGCCTGAGCCAAAACAGTTGCAGTAGTTGTACCGTCACCGGCATCGTCACCTGTTTTAGAAGCAACTTCCTTTACCAACTGTGCACCGGTATTCTGGTAAGCATCTGTCAGTTCAATTTCTTTTGCCACTGTCACACCATCTTTAGTGATGTGAGGAGCACCGAATTTTTTCTCAATAATTACATTACGTCCTTTCGGGCCCAGTGTTACTTTTACCGCATTTGCCAAAGCATCAACACCTTTTTTCAATTGATCGCGAGCTTCGATATTGAATAATATTTCTTTTGCCATAATGATTTTACTATTTAATTAATTGATTAAACACTACGTTTATTAACCCAAAACAGCGAGAACATCGCTCTGACGCATGATAAGGTATTTTGTACCTTCTACTTCAAGTTCTGTTCCGGCATACTTTCCATAAAGAACCGTATCGCCTGTTTTTAATACCATTTCTTCGTCTTTCGTACCGTGACCAACTGCCACAACTTCACCCTTCAAAGGTTTCTCTTTTGCTGTATCAGGAATAATGATACCACCAATTGTTTTTTCTTCTGCAGGTGCAGGGAGTATCAGCACTCTGTCTGCTAATGGTTTAATGTTCATAATCTTTTTGTTTTATATGTTATACATTTGTTATAATGGTAATTTTGCTTTAAACAAGCGATAAACAACTTACGAAAACCGTGCCAAACGAACAAGCTGATTGTTTGGCAGACAAAGGCTGACAAAATGGCAAAGTATACAACAATATTTGCTATCTTTGCAGCCTCAAAAATGATTTGACTTATGAACGCAATATGGATAGTCCTCCCCATTCTTACCTTATTGATGTTTGAACTGGGACTGACATTACAAACCGAAGACTTTAAACTGTTCCGCAAACGCCCCCGCCCCATTATTGCCGGGCTGGCAGGCCAAATCATCCTACTGCCGATGCTGGCATTTGCTTTAGGACATGTCTTCCAGCTCGAACCTCTGTTCTTTATCGGCATCATACTCATAGCCTGCTCGCCAGGCGGCAGCTCATCCAACATCTTCTCCATGATAGCCAAAGGAGACGTAGCATTGTCCGTGTCACTGACGGCATGTAGCAGCATTATTACGCTGTTCACTATCCCCGTGATTATGGAATTCGCCACACACTTTGTAGACAGCAATCTGGACATAGATATCCATCTCCCCGTAGGCAGCCTTATCATGCAGAACCTGGTTCTGATGCTTCTTCCCATTGTAGCCGGCATATTCACGAAGCGCTACCGTCCGCAAATGGCAGAAAGGATTCATAAGATATTGTCCAAGACAGCCTTTCCCGCACTTATCCTGCTGGCAACCATCTTCTTCATACAGCACCATGCTACCATCACCGGCCAATTCGGCAAACTGGGCCTCTGCATCTCCATTCTTATCCTGCTGGCTATGGGAGGCGGCGTAGTGCTATCGAAGTCCATGCGCCTCAACCGGAAAGAACAACGTACACTCATTATAGAAATCGGTATGCAGAATGCCGCACAAGCAATTGCTGTTGCCAGTAGTCCGTTTGTATTCAACAATGACATTATTGCAATACCTGCCATTATCTACGCACTGGTAATGAATGTTATTCTGCTGATTTATGTGGGAGTGGTGAAGCGGCAAAGATAATCTTCCAACCGGTATCTCCCCTTCTTCTGTGTCGCTTTTCCATACTGTATCACTTTCCGGGGGCAAAAATGCAAACAAGCCATACAATGAATGCACTGCTTTCCCCACACCGGATGCCCATCCACCAACCGGATATTACCTACCGGACAAGATTTGCCGCATATTCCGCAAGAGATACAGCCTTCATCTACATGGAAACTCCTTGTACCAATGACAAAACGGACAAACAAAGGATTCACGACATACGTTTTCAGCCAGGCAGCACTGCCCTCATGCACATTCCAGACCCTCTTCCGTGCAATGACATCTTCGGCAATCGAAGCGACAGCATGCCGTGCGTTCTCTATCTTCTTACGGCAAAGCGCCCCATCGTCCAAATTGAACATCGGTACGTAGGTATTGGGCATTGCAACAGACCAGGCAGCATCCAACGGAAAATGTTCCGCCAGGCGGTTCATTCCCTTTCCCATATCGTCCCCGCATGTACACACGGCATAACGGTAACAGCAGTCCGGCAACCGGAGCTGCGACAAAAAATCAATCAAGACACGGGGTGCATACCATGAGTGTACCGGAAAAACAATACCCAGTCTGTCAGCTGTCGACAGCCCTGCGGGTATCGAGCCTTGCTTAAGGCAATCAACAATGCTGACGGCAGTATCATGCATAGCCTCTGCAAGCAATTCTGCAATCCAGCGTGAGTTTCCGGTTGCGGTAAAATAAAGTATCATCGGCAATATGTTTTGCCGACAAAGGTAGTGATTTGACTTGAATTCCTTCTATTCCAGCAGCTCTTCTATGGAATAATTTTCCCAGAACGCTTTTGTAGAATGTACCAATGAACTGCCCATATAGAGCAGGAACAATGCCGCTATGACAATCATCAGGAAACTGACGAGGGCATTGTGTTTTTCTTGCTTAAGCTCAACAGAAACCATAAGAACCTCCTTTTTTGTCAGTACAAAGATAAATGCAGGATGTTTCATTTTTCCTACGCCACTATTACAAATACCTATATTTGTGCCATAAATATACAAAAAAAGGAGCAATTTTGTGCTCCTTTTTAAATGTATTTCAGTTTTTATTATTTCAGTTCGCTAACCAGCTCTTGGGGAGTGACCATTTTCTGCTCTCCGGTCTCCATGTTTTTCAATGTCACCTTACCTTCATTCATTTCATTCTCACCCACCAGGGCCACAAACGGGATGGCTTTGGAGTTCGCATACCCCATCTGTTTCTTCATCTTGCTTGCATCGGGGAAAATCTCGGCACGGATGCCTGCCGCACGCACTTCAGTCAATACATTCATTGAGAATGCGGCCTCTTTCTCACCAAAGTTGATAAACAGTAACTGAGTACCGTTCACCGCTTCTTTCGGATAAAGGTCAAGCTGGTTCAGCACATCAAAGATACGGTCTGCACCGAACGAGATACCGACACCACTGACACCGGACATACCGAATACACCCGTCAAGTTGTCATAGCGTCCTCCACCAGTAATACTACCGATTTGCACATCCAGCGCCTTTACTTCGAAGATGGCACCGGTATAGTAATTCAAGCCACGGGCCAATGTCAAATCCAGCTCGATTTCGTTCTTCAAGCCAAGGTTCTTTAAGGTGGAAAGGATAAATTCACTTTCCTCCACGCCCTTCAGTCCGGTCTCGCTGACAGCAAGAACTTCCTTCAGAGTCGCAAGTTTCTCTTCATTACTTCCGCTCAACAAAATGATAGGTTGCAGTTTGGCGATAGCCTCGTCACTGATGCCTTTCTCTTTCAACTCGGCATTGACATTGTCCAGACCTATCTTATCCAACTTATCAATGGCCACAGTAATATCAACAATCTTGTCAGACTCACCGATGATTTCGGCAATGCCACTCAATACCTTACGGTTGTTAATCTTGATACAAACACGGATGCCGAAGCGGGTAAATACCGTATCGACAATTTGCATCAGCTCCACCTCATTCAGCAAGGAATCACTGCCTACCACATCGGCATCGCACTGATAGAACTCACGATAGCGTCCTTTTTGCGGACGGTCGGCGCGCCACACGGGCTGTATCTGATAACGTTTGAAAGGAAAAGTTATTTCATCGCGGTGCATCACCACGTAGCGGGCAAAAGGTACTGTGAGGTCATAGCGCAAACCTTTCTCGCAAAACTTGCAGGCAAGTCTCGGAGCATTACGGCTCAACAGTTCTTCATCTGTCAGTCCGGAAAAGTAATCACCGGAGTTCTGTATCTTGAACAAAAGCTTGTCGCCTTCCTCACCATACTTCCCCATCAAGGTAGAAAGCATTTCCATCGAGGGCGTTTCTATCTGCTGAAAACCATAGAGATGATACACCTCACGAATCGTATTGAATATATAGTTACGCTTCGCCATTTCTACGGGCGAGAAGTCACGGGTTCCTTTCGGAATACTTGGTTTTGCTGCCATAATCAGTTCAATTATTTTAAAAATCGGACGACAAAGTTACAGTATTTTATTGATTAAGAAAAGAGAATGTTTACCTTTGTATCATTACCGTCGCATAAAAACGACCAAAACAAACTTCAAACTTACACATTTATGAAAGAGAGACTGATTTTATTCTGCATGTTGTTGCTATGCGGCATCGGTGTTAGCCGGGCACAATCCGGCAACGCCAAAGACTTCGACCAAAAAGAAGAAGCCATCGTACAAAAGCTGCAACAAGCCGTCAATGAGAAAAACTATAAAGAAGCCGAAAAGAACGGTAAGGCTTTGATAACTCTGTTCAAAGAACAAGACGAGAACACTCAGAAAAAGTACAGCTGGCTCATACAGTCCTATTACTACAATTTAGCCTGCTTCCAATCCTTGTTAAAGAAAAAAGGTGAAGCCATCAAAAATTTAGAACTGGCCTACGACAATGGATTTCAAGATTACAACCACATGATGAATGATACCGACTTAGACAACCTGCGCAGCGATAAACGGTTCAAGGCAGTGCTTGCCAAAGTGAAGAAAGTGGGTGACTACCTCGACATACTTCAAAAAACACCGGGATACACCCACAATGAGCGCCCTGATACACTCCCCCGCTTCGAACACATCAATCCCAACAACAAGTATTTAGTAGAGGTACGCCAATACTTCAAGTTAGACAGTGTGGCAGGCGCAGGCGACGAATTATCGAAAATAAAGAACATACTTACTTATATACACAATACCATAAAACATGACGGAAACCATGAAAGTCCGGCAGGCAGCAACATCATAAAATGGGCAGAAGCTTGCAAAGGCGGTGCGCGAGGTCTGCATTGCGGAGGTCTTGCCCATGTACTGAAGGATTGTTATCTGTCCATGGGATTTAAGGCACGCCACATCAGCGGATTACCCAAAAAATACATTGGTGAATGCCATTCCATTAACGTAGTTTATTCCAATACCTTGGATAAATGGATATGGGTAGACCCCACCAACAATGCCTGGGTGATGGATGAAAACGGCATCATGCTAAGCGTGCAAGAAGTGCGCGAACGTCTGCGAGACGGTCGTCCGGTAATCCTAAATGAAGAAGCCAACTGGAATAACCAGCAGAAGATTACCAAAGAATATTATTTAGACAGCTATATGGCCAAGAATCTCTATAGCATAAAAGCAGACGATGTACTGCTTTGCCCCTCAGACCCTAATGCAGAAAACTTCTTCCAAGCCAAGTACGTGGTCAATGACGATGCCTGGTTCTGGCAGTCGCCCTATCAAGAATAAAAAAACAGATGATGCATCCGGCAGAGACACATCATCTATTTAATGTAAACAGACCATCTGTTTCGGGTGAACAGATGGTCTGTTTTTTATGTCTGCATCATGTGTTTAATCTCTGCGTCCCATGAATATCATGATATAATAAATCAGGGTAGCAAGCGAACCGATATCAGCCACTACATACGTATAGGCAGCCGAGCGGAGTGCATCTTCCGCTTGCGCATGATTATATGAATTCGTAATGCCGGAATTGCTAAGCCATACCAGCGCACGCTTACTTGCATTGATTTCCACCGGCAAGGTGATGAAGCTGAATAAAGTTGTCAATGCAAACAGTATAATGCCCGCCAGCAACAGTTGCGGAAAGGAGTTCAGCATCAAGATACCTGCCAGCAGCAACCACGTCATCCACTGTGAGGCAAAAGAGACTACCGGCACCAGTTTGCTGCGCATTGTCAACGGAGCGTATGCGCGTGCATGCTGCACGGCGTGACCACATTCGTGGGCTGCAACGGCAGCAGCCATGATGCTGTTACTGCTATAAACACTCTCACTCAGGTTTACTGTCTTATTGGCAGGATTATAATGGTCGGTCAGATGTCCGGGAGTATGCGTCACGGTCACATCGTAGATGCCATTGTCGTGCAGCATCTTCAAAGCAACGTCCGCTCCCGTCATTCCGTTGCCGGTAGGGATTTTAGAGTACTTCTTGAACTTGTTCTGAAGATTCATCTGTACCAGCCAACTGACGACGGCAATACCGATAAAAATAATCCATTGCATTCCTATCATTCCTGTTCCCATAATTTTCTTTCTTTAAATTGTGAATAAATCAGTCGTTTCTTATTGTATAACAAATAGTCTGCCAAAAATAAAAGGAAACGGTGAGCAATGCCAGCGTTTCCTTTATCTTTTAGGAAGAATTAAAGATTTCTGATTTATAATTTATTTTTCAATCTCCACCTCTATCACTTTATCAATATCCGTCGGAACCTCCGGCAAGTAGAGCATCACCCCTCCTTCACACTTACGGAACTTCACTGGAAGACGGTCGGCATACCCCACTGCCTTCCTCACTTTCTTGCCTTCCAACGGCAGGAAGAGAGCCTTATCCTGCAATTCGAGAATATGCACGTATAATTTATTTTCTCTTTGTGTAGTGACTCCCCAAGGATGCGGAGCAATGCAGCCGCCACGGGTTCCGTAGATGGTTTCACCGTATACCTTCATCCATTCCCCTACTTCTGCCAGACGCTCCAATGCAACAGCAGGCAGCTCACCGTCCGGCTGAGGACCGATATTCATCAGCAGATTGGCATCTTTACCCGCAGCCTTCACCAGGTAATGTATCAGCGTTTTGGTAGATTTATAATCCTGGTCCGTAATCTTATATCCCCACATTCCATTCATCGTCTCACAGGTTTCAAGGGGCAAGGCGCTGATATCCTGCCCGGAAAGGCCGGCACGGTTCTCTCCCGGCAGGTCGCGCTCGAATATCTGGATGTCCTCGCCGGCAAACGGTGCTTGATGATGGTTGTTCCCAACCAAGCAAGCCGGTTGCAGGCGGTGTATCATGGCATATTGCCCGGGCAGTTGCCAGTCAAAATCCGGATTCTGGTCCTGGTCCCACCAGCCATCAAACCAAATGGCACCTATTTTTCCATAATTGGTGAGCAGCTCGGTCAGCTGGTTGTTCATGAATTTATAGTAGCTGTTCCAGTCGCCCTTCGGATTCGGTCGTCCCGTTCCACGTCCGGTGCGTCCCCACGGAGCATCTTCGCGATACCAGTCGATGTGCGAATAGTAGAGATGCAGACGAATACCTTGCTTGTGGCACTCGTCCGCCAATTCTTTCAGAATATCCCGCTTAAAAGGGGTAGCATCCACAATATTGTAATCGGAAAAGCGTGTGTGGAACATAGAAAAGCCATCGTGATGCCGGGATGTAAAGCAGATATACTTTGCCCCGGACGCCTTAATGGCTGACACCCATCTGGCAGCATCGAATTTGGCAGGATAGAAACCTCCCGCCAGTTTGGCATACTCCTTATAATTAAGGTTCTTGTTCGTCATGGTCCATTCTCCGGTAGCCAGCATACTGTATATCCCCCAATGCAGGAAGATACCGAAGCGATTGTCCCGAAACTCCTGACGGGATTTCAGGTTCTCCTCCGTCGGCTGGTAAGTCTGCGACTGTGCGGAGCACACAAGAAGAAACAACAGTAAAAAAGACAAAAGACGTGTTTTCATGGCAATAAATAAAAAAGGCACGGATTATCCGGACACCCACGGTTCTTCAGATGAAGCCGCGAAATCCGTGTAATCCGTGTCTAAGGTTATCTGTTTGTTTTATTATTCCTCTGTATACCGTTCGATGGTCTGCTCACGGTCCGGTCCCAGAGAAACAATCTTGATGGGCACACCAAGCTGTTCTTCCAGGAATGACAAGTATGCATTGAATTCTTCCGGGAACTCATCTTCACTCTGCATCTTGGTCATATCCGTCTGCCAACCGGGTAGCTCTACATAAACCGGTTCAACAGTCTCATTGATATCGAACGGGAAGTAATCAATCTCTTCCTCATCCATCTTGTAAGCTACACAAGCCTTAATGGTTTCAAAAGAATCGAGCACATCGCTCTTCATCATAATCAGTTTGGTAACCCCGTCTACCATAATGGCATATTTCAATGCCACCAGGTCAATCCAGCCACAACGGCGCTTACGTCCTGTCACAGAACCGAACTCATGACCCAGCGTGCAAATCTGGTCACCGGTCTTGTCGAATAATTCCGTCGGGAACGGACCGGCACCTACGCGCGTACAATAGGCTTTGAAAATCCCATATACCTCACCAATCTTGTTGGGAGCAATACCCAGACCGGTACAAGCACCTGCACAAACCGTATTGGAAGACGTTACAAACGGATAAGAACCGAAATCAATGTCCAACATTGTCCCCTGCGCACCTTCGCACAATACAGACTTGCCGACAGCCAGCAGATTGTTCATCTCGTGTTCGCTATCCACCAACTGGAATTGTTTCAAGTATTCGATACCTTCGAACCATGCCTTCTCCATTTCGGTAATGTCATACTCATAGTTCAAGCCTTTCAAGATTTGCTCATGACGGGCCTTGGCCGCTGCATACTTCTTGTCAAAGTCATGCAGAATGTCGCCTACACGCACACCGTTACGGCTGATTTTATCCGTGTAAGTCGGTCCGATGCCTTTTCCGGTCGTTCCTACCTTTGCATCGCCTTTGGCTGCTTCGTATGCAGCATCCAGTATGCGGTGAGTCGGCAGAATGAGGTGTGCTTTCTTGGAAATGTGCAAGCGTTCCTTCAAGTTATGGCCGGACGCTTCCAATGATTCGGCTTCCGCTTTGAAGAGAGCCGGGTCAAGCACCACTCCGTTACCGATGATATTCACCTTGTCTCCCTGGAATATTCCAGACGGAATGGAACGGAGCACATACTTCTGCCCTTCAAACTCGAGTGTATGTCCGGCATTCGGTCCACCCTGGAAACGAGCTACGACATCGTATCTCGGAGTTAACACATCAACGACTTTGCCTTTGCCTTCGTCGCCCCATTGTAATCCTAATAATACGTCTACTTTCATTTTTCTTTTTTATGGTTATTATTCTTTTTCTTCCGTTTATTGGCCCGGTCACACTTGCTGCACAACCCATACATATATAAGGAATAGTGCGTAAGATTAAAACGGCTCAGTTTGGTATTCTCAATGGCATGTTGCAACTCCTCGTTCTGAAACTCGGTCACCTTTCCGCACTGGGTGCATATCTGGTGATGGTGCGTATCGCGATTATAAGATTTTTCGTATTGGGAAGAGTTGCCGAACTGATGCTTGATGACCAGACGAGCATTTATAAGCAAAATGATGGTATTGTAAAGCGTTGCACGGCTGACGCGGAAGTTCTCCTGGTCGGCCATCAGTGAATAGAGCGTGTCGATATCAAAATGACCGTCTATGGAGTAAATGGTGTCAAGTATAGCATAACGTTCGGGAGTCTTCCGATGCCCGTTCGCATTCAGATATTCAGTGAATATCTGCCTAACTGTATCTTTCACATTCTGACTTTCCATTTGACGGCGCAGTTTTACAGCCAACAAAGTTAATCCTTTTTTGTGGAAAGCAAACGAGAAAGAGATAAAAATTGCGATAAGGGAAATATTCCCTTACCGCATCAGTCTCTATAACCATAGAACTAATCTAACAAACCTCCTCTTTTACAAGATTGTATAGTAATTGTTCTACATCAGAAGAAGAATTGTCCATACCCTCCACTCTGCGGCAAACTTGAAAAGAATTTTCCTCATTTTGCTGCATAAAGCGGCGGATAGCAGTCATGGCTGCATTGCGTACATGATAGGAGCCCGACAAAAAAGCCGTTATTGCCTGGTCGAGGACCTCATTTTCAACCCGTTCACTCATATCCCCTTTCTTCATCAATAGACGGGCTATGGTGAGGAAGCCGCAAACCTGCGTGTATTCGTCCTCGCTTGCAATCCAATGGAAGGACTTGGCAGGCGCATAAGGAAGATGTTGGAATAAATTCATGCAGGTAAGTTCTGCAATCTCGATATTACGGATATCTTCCACCCAGATATCGGCTATCTCGGGCAGGAAACTCTCTACCGGCTGTAAAAGTCCCGCCAATATTTTGCACTCTCTGATATCTTCTTTCCACAAAGCCTGAGCCAGAGAGTGGTCCTTCTCGTAACCGGCAGCAATACCCTTGATACGGGGCAACTCCACGCCAAAGTTCAGCTTATATACCAGCCCTTTCTCACGCATACTTTGGGACACAGCCCCGTTCATTGAGAGACGGAGCTGTGTCTTTATATCTTTCAGCCGCTGATGCAGCTGCTCTTTAGTATCTATCATAGTTCATCATTTATTGACAGAAGACAATGTAGAATAGTCTTTGCTATAACGCAACATCTGTTCCGCATAACCTTCATCATAAGTCACTGTCACATCTGTTATAGTACCGTCGGCATCCGTCACCACTTCATACTTGGGATTGACGAACCCCTTATACGGCGCAAGATTCAGCTTCTTGTAGCGTTCCAGCACTTCGGCATGCAAAGCGGGATCGACTTTCACGGCATAGGCTTCCACCAAATCATGGGCACCGGCATAGTCACCGGTGGACTTGATACGCTGTATCTCGGCAAGCAACCGGCCAAACAAGTCACGCACTTTCTCATAATCGTTTATCACGACGTACGTCTTCCCATCCTTCTTTACCAGTTCCACAACCTTCTCCGCCGCACCTTTCTCGTACACCCAGCGGGCTATGAGCTGACGGTTGCGCATATGGGCTTCTTCTACATTGTTACCCGGCTCGATACGTACAAGCTGTGTCATCAAACCATTCATCAGATAGGTGTAGTATTGAGCCTTATAAGCATCCGCACTTGGAGTAAGCCCCAGTTCCACCAGCTTCGGGTCGGCCACGTAGTAGAGTCCGAACAAGTCGGCGCGCGCTTCTTCGATAGTAGAACCATATGCCTTCAACGCATCCGGGTCCACACCCGGGAGCAATTTACCGGAACCATGTCCCAGACACTCATGTAAATCCGTATGTAGATTATCCGTTAAGAAACCGTACTGTTTCATACCGTTCCGCTCCACGTCACTCCATACAAACTCTTCGCTAAAGCCATTTCCCTGAGATGCCTTATCATAAGCCTCCGTGATATTCTCTATCGTAACAGACTTCGAGCCATGATCTCGACGAATCCAATCCGCATTTGGCAAATTGATACCGATCGGGGTAGCCGGATAGCAATCACCTCCCAACATAGATACCGTGATTACCTTAGCACTGACTCCTTTCACCTTCTCCTTCTTGAAACGCTTATCTACCGGAGAATGATCCTCAAACCATTGCGCATTATCACTGATGATTTTCGTACGCTTAGTCGCCTCCTTATTCGTAAAATTTACGGTAGACTCCCAGCTTGCTTTCATTCCTAACGGATCCCCATAAGTCTCGATAAAGCCATTCACGAAATCCACCTCCGAAGCTGTATCCTCTACCCAAAGGATCGAATAAGCATCGAACGTCTTCAAATCGCCCGTTTGATAATATTCGATCAATTTCCCAATGATCGCTTTCTGCGTATCATTCTCGGCGAAAGGCAAGGCTTGTCGCAATTGATCTACGATTTTTTCTATTGCGGCGGAATAAAGCCCTCCTACTTTCCAAACCTTTTCAACGACCGTACCGTTCTCTTTTACCAAACGGCTATTCAACCCGTAAGAAATCGGGGAAATGGTATCCTTTCCCATTTTCATTTGCGCATAGAAGTCCTCTACCTCTTTTTGACTGATGCCTCCCCCGTAATAATTATTAGAAGAAGCTTTGATCAGATCACCGTCACCGCTTTGTACGCTACGCTTTGGCATAACGCCCGGATCAAAGATTACCGGAGCGATCTCGATCATGAACTGATCCACGTTTTGATTCTCACGAAGAGGTAACTTCTTAGCGTCGATTTGGTGAATACAATCCATCAAGAACTCAGGAGAAAACCCCGGGGCAAACTTGTCCAACGCATAATGATGATGGATACCACTGGAGAACCACACCCGTTTCAAATAGGTTTCCAAAGCCTTGAATTGAGGGTCCTCCCGATCTCCCTTATAATTCGTATAAATAGCCTCCAATGTCCTGCGGATCGCCAGATTATAGCGTCCATTCTGATCGAAGAATATATCACGTCCCATCAAGGCCGCTTCGGAAAGATGATATAATAGTTGCTTTTGTCGCAAGGACAGGGATTCGAAACCCGGAACTTTATAACGAAGAATCTCCAGATCAGCGAACTGATCCACTACATAATTGAACTCCTTATCGGAATTTTGAGATGCCGTATCCGACTGTAGGCCTGTACAAGCCGTCATAACCATAGCTGTCATAAGCGATAACATTATTTCTTTCATACTTACTACGATTTGCTTTTCCTATAATATATTACATCTAAAGTACATAGTTTGAAGGCCCGCATTCCAATAAGGGCCAACCGCAAAGATAGAGAATATACAGTCAATATCAAAGGTTTGAGATTTTTTCTCTACTTTTGTAAGTTCAAAAGCAAAGACAAAAAAGAGAATGGAAATAGCGGCATTAGTTTCAGGAGGAGTAGACAGCTCTGTCGTAGTGCATCAACTCAAAGAGGCAGGATACGATCCGACCATCTTCTATATCCGTATCGGTATGGAAGACAAGGATGGCTATATCGATTGCCCGGCGGAAGAGGATATCGAGATCACCTCATATATCGCCCGCAAGTATGGATGCCGGTTCGAGATCGTCTCCTTACACGACGAGTATTGGGATCGGGTGGTAAGCTATACGATCGAATCTGTCAAACGCGGTCTTACCCCTAACCCGGATATGATGTGTAATAAATATATCAAGTTCGGTTGTTTCGAGGAAAAATGGGGCAAGGATTTCGATAAGATCGCTACCGGTCATTATGCCACGACCACGGAGATAGACGGCAAGATATGGCTTTCTACCGCCAAGGACCCGGTAAAAGATCAGACTGATTTCTTAGGGCAAATCACCCGCCTACAGATACAGAAACTCAGGTTGCCGATCGGGCATTTAATGAAAAGTGAGGTACGTGCCATCGCCGAGGCCCAGAAATTGCCGAGCGCCAAGCGTAAGGATAGCCAAGGCATTTGCTTCTTAGGCAAGATTAACTATAACGACTTTATAGAGCGTTATTTAGGGAAACGCCCGGGAAAAATCGTGGAACTAGAGACGGGTAAGGTCTTGGGTAAACACAATGGATATTGGTTCCATACGATCGGCCAACGTAAGGGATTGGGATTAAGTGGCGGCCCTTGGTTCGTTATCCAAAAAGACATTAAACGAAATATCATTTATGTCTCCAACGGCTACGACCCGGAAACGCAATATGGTAAGGTGATCAATATGCAAGGCTTCGATTTCATCACGGAAGATCCATGGGGAGAATTTGAGGGTGAGAAAGAAATCACTTTCAAGATCCGTCATACCCCGGAATTTACGCATGGCTACATCCGTCGTATCGGAGATCTATATCGTGTAGAATCCGACGAAAAGATTCAAGGTATCGCTCCTGGCCAATACAGTGTAATCTACGACAAAGACCATCACTTATGTCTGGGCAGCGGCATGATTATTGATGAGACCAAGTAACACATATTCAGATTTATTCTAAATAAAAAACGGTCGCCTCCAAAAGGAAGCGACCGTTTTTATTTTTCTATCTTATTCTATTAAATAGCATATAAAGAGCTGATAGACTCACCACTACATACACGACGGATCGCCTCTGCAAACATGTCAGCAACAGATAACACCTTTACTTTCTCGCATTTCTTAGCGTAAGGAATAGAATCCGTAAAGATCATTTCCGTTAAAGCGGACTGATCTACACGAGTAGAAGCCGGATCAGACATCACAGCGTGGCTGGCGATAGCACGAACAGACTTCGCACCATTCTCCAACATCAAGTTCGCGGCTTTCGTAATTGTTCCGGCCGTATCCACCATGTCATCAACCAAAAGGACATCCAAGCCCGTCACATCACCGATAATACGCATCTCGGCCACCTCATTGGCACGCAAACGAGATTTGTGGCAAATGACCATCGGCAAGCCTAAATACTTAGAATAGCTGCTGGCACGTTTCGTACCACCAACATCCGGAGTTGCGATACACAAGTTATCCAAAGGTAAAGACGTCTTGATATAGTCCAAGAATACGGAAGAAGCATATAAGTGATCCACCGGAACATTGAAAAATCCTTGGATCTGATCCGCATGAAGGTCCATCGTAATCAAACGATTGATACCTGCCGTGCTCAACATATCAGCGATCAACTTAGCGCCAATAGAAACACGAGGCTTATCCTTTCTATCCTGACGAGCCCAACCGAAGTAAGGGACTACAGCAATGATTGAATGTGCGGAAGCACGTTTAGCCGCATCAATCATCAGAAGCAACTCCATCAGATTGTCTGAATTAGGGAATGTAGATTGTACTAAGAATACATCTCTACCGCGGATAGACTCTTCATAAGAAACAGAGAACTCACCATCGGCAAAGTGCTGGATATTCATCTGTCCCAGAGGACAACCTAAACTGTTGCAAATTTTCTCTGCAAGATACCGGGAGTTCGTTCCCGAAAACACCAAGAAAGGAGTTTGTGCACTCATTATTCCGAATATTTATCTTAAAGTGAATAGATTTGAATTGTGCCGCAAAAGTACAAAACTTATTTACAATAACCTCTTTATATTTGGAAAACTTTCTATATTTGCAACCGCAATGATGAAGTATTTACTCTATTTCTTCGTATTGGTAAGTGTATTTCTGACTTCGGGTTCTTCATCAACTCCCGAGAACCAACAGAAATACAAGGATATTTACACCATGTACTCTCCGAATGAAGACAAGACGGAATACAATATCCCCCAAACAGATATCGAACGATACGAAAAAAAGCTATACAACGGAAAACAAAGCTATAAGATGGAAGATGGCTATATCAAGGCTTCTTCACTATTCCGCAGCACCTCCACATCAAAAAACTCAAGGACAAACCTATCCTCATCCGCGGAAAGGATCGTACGGTTTATAAAAACTCAATATCCTAAAGAAAGACAAACATTCATTTCATTTTGTATAAATCCCCTTAAATTCTCCTATGGGTACTATATCTATACCCTAAGACGTATTCTCATTTAAACTCTCTTTCCCCCTTATTTCCATCAAAAAAGTAGAAGATAGCACTTTAATGTCTGCTTTCTCACTATTCTTATTTTCTAGATTTCTCAAAGGGAACAGAATAAACATCTATTTTGTTTTCTTATTGGGTCATATAGGATAGTTCTTATCAATTAATAATCAATCTAAAATGGAATTTTTATTAGACTTCATCTTACATATCGATCAGCATATGATCGAGATCGTACAAGAATATCATACTTGGGCCTACGCGATATTATTCCTAATCATTTTTTGTGAAACGGGATTGGTAGTCACCCCATTCTTGCCCGGGGATTCCCTCTTGTTCGTCGCCGGAGCGATAACAGCGTTACCCGGTATGCCTTTAGAGATAAATCTCTTAGCCTTGATATTATTCGCGGCGGCAGTATTGGGAGACTCCTGTAATTATATGATAGGTCATTTTTTCGGTCGTAAACTATTTAACAATCCCAACTCCAAGATATTCAAGAAAAGCCATTTGGATAAAACGCATGAGTTCTACAAAAAATATGGAGGCAAAACCATAATCATCGCCCGATTCGTACCGATTGTCCGTACTTTCGCTCCCTTTGTAGCCGGAATGGGTAAAATGCACTATTACTATTTCATGATCTACAACCTGATAGGCGGCGCTTTCTGGGTACTGCTTTTCTGCTATACGGGATACTTTTTCGGAGATCTTCCTTTCGTACAGCAGAACCTCAAGATATTGATCATAGCAATTATATTCATATCCATACTTCCTGCCGTAATAGAGGTAGTACGGGCAAAACTAAAAGCACGGAAACAGAGATAAAGTTCCGCCAAACGTATTACCATCTATAACCCACGCCCCATCTCTGATAGCGGAGTACCACGCATACGATTACAGGGGCTATTATCGGAGTTGGTGCGACCAAACGTTTCTCAGCCGTTCGTTGGGGAGTAACTCAAAGCTTGATGGCTGCATGGGTTCTTACGATCCCGGGAAGTGGGCTTTTAGCGGCTGGCATTTATTATACGGCTTCCCTTCTTTTCATTTAAATCAAAGGAAAAAGTCACCTAGCTTCATTGGGCAAGTATGTTAAGTTACTTTGGCATTTCACTTAAGTTACTTGCCCGATGAAGCTAGCTGTCCCGTATCAACCACCTAACTCCACCAATGAATTATCTATACAGCACTCCTAAACTTTTCAAGAAAGCTCTTATTTATGGAGAAAAGAGAACTTTAGCATCTTACCGGAATAAGCCGGGAGTTTCACTTGATAAGGATAAGCGTCTGTTAGCGTACTGATAGTCGTTTCCCCGGTTAACAAGTCGGTCAATTCAGCCGGTTTGTTATCCTCAAAATCAAGAGCCTTGAATGCGTCGCCCTGGATATTTACCGGTACACATTGATCGGCATGGTCGAAATTCACGACCACCAGAAGCACCTCATTCTTCCATTTGCGCAAGAACGCATACTGACGGTTCGGATTGAAATAAGGATTACCGGAGTTCGCGTACATCAAATCATAAAACGCTCCCTCGACAATAACCGGCTCGGAACGTGCCCGATTCAATAACTTAGCGTACAT